>Ga0187827_10003579_pt1 | contig 19979 bp, 20 predicted proteins | sample ETNtaG_39_FD_167969 | JGI IMG/M metagenome (GOLD analysis project Ga0187827, IMG submission 167969) | Marine microbial and viral communities from oxygen minimum zone, Eastern Pacific Ocean - ETNP2014_SV_150_PacBio MetaG (Illumina Assembly) | ecosystem: Environmental > Aquatic > Marine > Hypoxic... | reverse complement strand
TCCGGACAACGTCCACATATACCGGGACAGACTAAGAGCCGAATTAGATATTGCGTCGGACACTTTTGTCCTTTTATTTGTAGGTGAATTTCAACGAAAAGGGCTGCAATATGCGATAGAATCGCTGAAAAAAATACAGGGAACGCCTCAAGTTTTACTTGTTGCTGCCGGAGATGCTGCATCGGAACCATACTTTGACCTGGCTCAACAGCTTGGCGTAGAACGACATGTACGGTTTGTGGGTCACCAGGCTGATATCAAAACCTTCTATGCTATGAGTGATGCGTACGTATTTCCTGTTCATTATGAACCATTCGGGTTCACCATCACAGAGGCCATGGCCACGGGCATCCCTGTGGTGACCAGCACCCATGCCGGCGCCGCTGAGATTATTCGTGACGGCGAAGACGGTCTGCTTATCTCTGATCCTCAGGATGCCGGTGAGATAGCCCGATATATTCAGCGGTTGATTGATGACCCGGTACTCCGCCTCAAACTGGGCTCACAAGGTCGTAAGCGCGTTGAAGCATTAGACTGGCGATTATTTGCTGAAAAAGTGGAAGCGATTTACGCCTCCGCAGTACAGGAAACAAAATATGCTGAATAAGCCAATGGGCGCGCCGTCGCAAGATCGCACGGCGCTCAAGGCCTTTTATCAATCCTCAGAAGCATACTACCATGGCTTAAAAGAGCGGGAGTCCGATACGTTTCATCACGAATTTCTCCGAATGGTACGTACCTATATCTCTTCACCAGCAAATCTACTCGATCTGGGCTGTGGTTCCGGCTATTCATCCCTTCAATTGGCGGAATTGGGATATAGAGTCGTAGGCATGGATATCTCAGCCAAGTTCCTTGATCAGGTCGCTTCTCGTGTCGGCGATAAACTGCAATACAGCGTCGGCGATGCGCTTGAACTGCCCTTTGTGGATCAAACTTTCGACGGCGTGGCCTCGTTCGATATGATAGAACATGTAGTTGATGCCGAAGGCGTATTTAAAGAGGTGGACCGGATATTGTGTCCGGGGGGCCGTGTGGTCTTTGTATGCCCCAACTACTGGAGTCCGGTTATACCGATTAAAGCGTTGATAAATCTATTACGCGGCGGCCCCGGATATTTATCGTTTTATGAGTCTATCCCCGCGGCGCTCCTTGGTATTTTAACGACGAGCTTGGGTACCATAAGCAAAATGGTGCGGTCGGATGCTCGGTTTGCATATCGTACGCCCCAGTTGGAAGGCATTACGGATGCGGATTGTGATTGTGTATATTTACCCAGCCCGGTTGATTTCCGTCAACATTTTCAACACGCAGGTTACCGCATTGTCCGTTATAACAGGGAAGGGTCTACCCCTTTGCGTCGGGCATGTGCCACGGTCCTACCCTCCTTCACACCAACCGTATATTTCGTTGCGGAAAAACCCCTCACCGGCTCAAAGGGTTTATGAAAATCTGCGTTCTCGTCAACGACACACCGTATGGTGTTATGGGACTTCGCGCCCGGCATCTTACCACTCCGTTATGCGCCGCTCACCACATAGATATACTGTATCGTGAAGCCGGCAAGCTCACGGAACTGCGGCGATTCAGCCGGTTCATTGAAGAAAACAGGCCAGGTTTGCTGTATGTAATGAATGTAGGCTACGCGGGCGGCGGCGCAGCGCTCCTCGCCAAATGCCGATTTCATATACCCTATATTCTCGATCACGGCGATCCGTCGTATGATTTACTGCGAAGTAGCGGGCGACCGATGTGGGAATCCTGGCTGGTACACGGAGCGGAATGGACCATGTTACGATCCGCTGATGCCGTTGTCGCCCGGGGGGCAACCCTGGCGATGTCAATCCGCCAGAGACGGTCCGAGGGTGTCCATTTTCTATCCGACGGGGTGGATCTCACCCGATTTAAACCGCTCAATGTTGACACGCTTCGTGACCAGAACGGCATGTCGGATACCTTGACGCTTGGTATCGTCGGATCTATCGTATGGAGCGACAGACATCAGATGTGTTATGGCTGGGACATCGTAGAAGCTGTTGCGCGATTGAAAGATCATCCTGTTAAAGGAATTATTGTAGGTGAGGGAACAGGTATTGCGCACCTGAAAAAACGGACAGAACAATACGGCATACAGGATCGTATCTGTTTCACCGGACGGGTATCTCATGATGACGTGCCACGCTATATCAATATGATGGATGTGTGCATTTCAACCCAGACTAATGACGCGGTAGGCCATGCCCGTACGACAGCCAAACTGCCTGAATATCTCGCCTGCGGCCGGTTTATTATTGCGACAGATGTAGGCGGCGCAAGAGAGTTCGTTCATGAAAATGGGTTTCTGCTGCCCTATCAGGGTGTTTATGATCCCGAGCACCCTGCCCGACTTGCAGAACGTATTGAATGGTTGCTTCAAAATCCCAAAACGCTTTCCGAAGGTATAAAAGGTGTGGCGACGGCACGAAATCTATTCGATTATAATGAACTTGCCAAACAACTGGCGCGCATTATTGATCAGATTGTATAATAATGCCCTACGTGTTTCCGCTTGTATCACGACCTTCTAATCATACGAGCACACACATTTCTCATGGCAACTTGATCTACATCACATCACCTTTTTCCTGAGATGTGTTATTTTACACGGTATATAATTTCCAGTATAGCCGGACTAACATATCAGCGAATAGTTGTGGAATATTAATCTTATTATCTGCTTACAATGCGTATTCTGATGATAACCAATTTATTTTACCCCCGTTTGGGCGGTTCTGAGCAGGTCGTCTTCGAATCGAGTCGGCGATTGGCCTTACGAGGCCATGAAGTGCATGTCCTGACCGAACGTATGCAACCCGAGTGGCCCTTGTATGAGCAGGTTGAAAGTATTCATATCCACCGATGCCCAGTGCGATTTGGCAACCCGGTTGTTCGATTCGGTTCCGGTGTTTTACAAGCCGCCCGTCTTTTTAAACATCTTATTGCTGAATACGATTTTGATGTGCTCCATTTTCATTTGACCTTAACGGCTATTGGGGTATTGCTCTGTCGTGAGAGTAAACGCGTAGACCGCATCGCCTCTTTTTACGGACCGTGGGATGAGGAAGAACTGGTAGAGAAAGAGGTCACTGATACGTGGCAACCCCATCATATCAAGGCTGCGATCTTTCGCTTTCTACAACGATATGTACTGCAACATAGTGCGCGTACGATTATCTTGAGTGACTATTCTCTAACGCAGGTCCATCATTTGATGGAGACCACAGAATCCTGCGTGAAAATACCCGGTGGCGTCGATCTGAATCGCTTTCATCCGGCTCCTGATCGTAATGAAGTAAAAAAACGATTGGATCTACCTTGTAATCAAACGGTTCTATTAACTCTTCGCCGTCTGGTGCCGCGCATGGGGGTGGATACATTGATTGAGGCCATGCCGCATCTGCTGGACCGAAAATCGGATTTGATCCTCGTTGTCGGTAGTGACGGCCCCTTACGGTTGACTTTGGAAAGCCGGGTGGAAACGCTTGGTATACGAGATCATATCCGTTTTTCCGGGTTTATTTCCTATGAAGATCTACCCTTATATTACCAGGCCGCAGATCTTTTTGTGATGCCGACCAAGGCGTTGGAAGGCTTCGGATTACCTACCATAGAATCAATGGCCTGCGGCACCCCGACGCTTGGAACAGACATCGGTTCTAATACGGAAATCATAGGGAAATTTGATCCACGCCTGCTGATTCCTGAAGCGACACCAGAGGGGATATCAAAAACGGTACTCTCTGCTTTCGATCTATGTGCTTCAGATGACCGGATACGGACACGATGCCGGCAATATGTTGAGGAACGGTTTAACTGGGATCATCTGATTGATACGCTGGAGGAAACGTACAGGTCATTGAAGGATTGACCTCATACCCCCAATGAAAAAACGTCGCTACAAGATCGTCTTTATCGACCATACAACAAAAATGGGCGGAGGCCAGGTCTATCTCCTTCGTCAACTCAGTCAACTGGACAAAGATCGTTTCAAACCACTGGTGGTCTGTCCGTCCGATGGGGCGCTGCCGGATCATGTGCGCCGATCCGGTGTCGACCTGCATATCGTTCCAATCCATCAGAGTATCATTAATCTGAGAAAAGAGGACCTGATCGGCAGCCCCATTTCATTTCTGGCAAATCCGTTTCGACTGGCCGCCGCCATCTGGCGGTTAGTGAGCTGGCTGAAGCGTCATAAGATTGATCTGGTACATCTTAATTCTATGAAAGCCGGTTTTTATGGCGGCCTGGCAGCGCGGTACGCAGGTTTACCCGTGGTATGGGATTTCAAAGACCTTCTTTCTGAAGATTTCTTTCCGTCCATCAACCGCCGTCTGATTGTCGGCATGGCCAACCGGTGGGTAGATTGTGTCGTGGCCAACTCGAATGCGATTGCTGAAGCATTCATTGCCCAGGGCGGTCGAAAAGACAAGGTCAGGGTGATTCATAACGGCATTGATCTAAGTCAGTTTCATCCGGACAACAAACCGTCTGGCCTTCGTGCGTCGCTGGGGCTTGATCCGGAGATCCATTTAGTCAGCATTTTTTCTCGACTTGACCGTTGGAAAGGCCACGTGTACTTTCTTCAGGCTGCCGCTCATACGCGTGAGGTATACCCTGACGTCCATTTTCTAATCGTTGGAGCGACCACCTTCGACAATGATGGGTATGCAGACGAATTGCATACGCTGACCCGTGATCTTGGCCTGGCGGACCGTGTTCACTACCTCGGGTTCCGGGAGGATATAGCGGATCTTGTGGCAATGTCGGATATCGTTGTCCACGCATCCACGCTGCCGGAACCGCTGGGTCTAACCCCGATGGAAGCGCAGGCCGCCGGTCGGCCGGTCGTAGCAGTTAAGGCCGGTGGCGTACTGGAAACCGTAGAAGATGGCCTGACTGGCGTATTAGTGCCGCCGAAAAACGCAGCCGCCATGGCAAAGGCCTTGTCGGACCTGCTTCGCTCACCCGACAAACGTCGGCAGATGGGCATAGCCGGTCGGATTCGGACAGAACAGTTGTTCGATCTACAGACCAATGCCCGTCGTGTTCAGGATGTATATCTGGAATTGATTGAAGCACACAGATGAGCAGACGAGTCGCTAAGCGGCAAATAGTCCATTAATCCATCTGCCCATGGGACCCTATGAAGATCGCAATTGTACATGATTATCTGAACCAGTATGGTGGCGCGGAACGGATCATTGAGATTTTTCATGAGATGTTTCCGGAGGCGCCGATTTATACCTCTATTTATGATCCGGCCGCTTTACCTACGATCTTTCAAACTATGGACATCCGGTCTTCATTCATGCAACGCCTGCCATTTGTCAGACGCATTTTACCCTATTACCTGCCATTTTTTCCTTTGGCCTTCGAGCAGTTCGACCTCCGGGAATATGAGGTCGTTTTGAGTTCCACAACGGCCTGGGGCAAAGGGGTGATTACCTCCCCGAACTGTTTACACCTCTGTTATTGCAACACCCCGATGCGTTTCGCCTGGCGGTATCATGACTATATGCAGGACAGGGAAATTGGAAGCTTTACAGGTAAAATATTGGCCTTAACGCTGCATCCGCTTCGTTTGTGGGATGCCGTTTCCGCTAATTATGTTGACTATTTTATCGCTAATTCATACAATGTTGCGCGTCGAATCTCCAAGTTTTACCGTAGGGAATCTCATGTTATTCACTGTCCGGTTGATTGCTCGAATTACCGCATCAGTGAGGACGTCGGTGAATATTATCTTATTGTATCTCGTCTTAGAGAATACAAACGGATCGATCTGGCTGTCAAGGCCTTCAATCAATTGAAACGGCCACTGGTTATCATCGGGGAAGGCAGCGACCGTGAACGGTTGGAGTCTATGGCATCGGAACACATCACCTTCCTGGGTAAAGTCAGTGATGAAATTTTACAAGACCACTACGCACGTTGCCGGGCGCTTATATTTCCCGGTGAAGAAGATTTCGGCCTGACGCCGGTAGAAGTGCAGGCATCGGGACGACCTGTCATTGCCTATGCCCGCGGCGGTGTCCTGGAAACCGTTCGGGAAGGCGTTACAGGCCGTCTCTTTTTCCCTCAAACGCCGGATGCCCTCGCTGACGCCGTTCTTACTTTTGATGTCACCTCCGTCGATCCTCAGGCTATTCGTTTACATGCGCTTCAATTCGATGTGTCCCATTTCAAAGAAAAAATACAGGCCTATCTGAAAGAGTGCTTGTCAAGGAACCGGGTATGCTCCGTGAACGGATAAATTTAATCCGCCGATTGAATGTGGCAATCGACCTGCTGATCACCGGTGTGTCGTTCTTACTGGCTTACTCTATCCGTAAGAATTATTCAGATGAAGGGCTGGTCGAAATCGGTCCCCTTACAGATTTTTTGTGGATTTTACTGATTGTCCTGCCCATCTGGTTATTGTTATTTACCCTTCACGGCGCCTATTACTCAAAGCGAACGACGCCTGTTATATCTATTATCTGGATGGTTCTCCGCGTGGTCTTCTGGGGCGGAATTATGCTCTTTGCCGCGTTGTATGTCTTCAAATCATTCCTGGTCAGTCGCTGGTTTATAGGCGCTTTCCTCGTATCGAATGCCGTCCTGCTCTCTGTGGAAAAAATAGCCATTATGTCCTGGCTGCATACCATCCGAAAAAAAGGATACAACTTCCGGACGGTATTGATTGTTGGCTTGGGAGATCGGCTAAAAGAGGTAAAAGACAAAATCGATCAGCATCCCGGTTGGGGCATGAACGTGATTGGTTTTGTAGCCATAGAGCCGACCCAGACCAATCCAACCACGTACGGCGTTAATCGTCTTGGAGTGCTGGAAGATTTGTCTGCCCTGATCCATCAGCATGTGATAGACGAGGTCATCTTTGCGATTCCAATCGGTTATATCGATCGGATTGAAGACGCCATACGCGTCTGCGAAGAACAGGGCATAAAATCTCAGATCGCCATGCACTTTTATACGCCGACCATCGCAAAAACCTATGTCGAAGATATGGATGGCCTGCCGATGCTGACCTACAGCACGACTCCGGAAGACGTCGGCAAACTATTCTGTAAACGGGCATTTGATCTCACAGCCGCTTTGTTAGGCCTGATCATAATAAGTCCCCTTCTCCTTATCATCAGTCTGGGGGTCAGAATATCTTCCTCTGGGCCGGTCTTTTTCAAACAAAATCGAATCGGTTTAAACGGACGCGTCTTCTGGTGCTATAAGTTTCGGTCAATGGTTCAAAATGCGGAGGCGCTGCAAGATCAACTGGAAACACAAAACGAACTGTCAGGTCCCGTATTTAAAATTAAGAAAGATCCTCGCGTGACGACCATCGGGTATTGGTTAAGAAAATACAGCTTGGACGAACTGCCGCAATTGTATAATGTCCTTCGAGGAGATTTGAGTCTGATCGGCCCTCGTCCGGCTATCGTTGATGAAGTAAGACGATATGAGCCGTGGCAACGTCGCCGGCTGAGTATGCGTCCGGGTATCACGGGAATCTGGCAGGTAGAAGGTCGCAGCCGAATCGCCGAATTCGACGAACGGGTAAAACTTGATCTGCAGTATATTGACAACTGGTCGCTCACGCTGGACATGAAGATACTACTGAAAACAATTCCGACTGTTTTATCAGGTCGTGGCGCGCATTGAAACAGGATGCAGGATGTAGGACAGGTATATTTTAAGCGTAATCCTGTATATTTCTTTACTGGCTTACCATGCATATTCTCATAACCGGAGGCGCCGGTTTTATCGGTTCACACACAGCGGACGCCCTGTTGAACAGAGGAGACCGGGTCCGTGTGCTGGATAGTTTAGAGCCGCCTGCTCATCGGGGATCGCCACCGGAATATATGTCATCGGACATTGAATTTATCAAAGGCGATGTCCGTGATCGAGCGGTGATGAGCCAGGCTCTTGATGGCGTTGATGCCGTTATTCACCTGGCGGCCTACCAGGATTATCTGCCTGATTTCAGTCGCTTTTTCCATGTCAACTCAGTCGGTACCGCCCTATTATATGAGCTCATTGTCGACCGGCGTTACCCCATTCATAAAATAGTCATTGCTTCCTCTCAGGCCGTCTACGGCGAAGGGCCGTATAATTGTCCGGACCATGGTCGAATCTGGCCGGGTGGCCGAACGCTTGAGCAGCTTGAACACGGTCAATGGGACATCTTATGCCCGTCATGCGATGCCCCCCTCCATCCTCTGCCGGCAGATGAGTCGGTGGTAAATCCGGGTAATTCGTACGCCATATCCAAACATACACAGGAACAGATCGGGTTCACTCTGGGCCGCCGATATCAGATTCCTACTACGGCATTACGCTATTCGATCGTGCAGGGCCCCAGGCAATCTTTTTCCAATGCGTATTCCGGGGCCTGTCGTATCTTTTGCCTTCGTATGAACTTCGGGCAGCAGCCTCTGGTATACGAAGACGGCGGGCAATTGCGGGATTATGTGAATATCAACGATGTGGTACGCGCCAATCTACTTACCCTCGACCAACCGGGAACAGATGGCGAAGTATATAATGTAGGTGGTGGGAAAGCCGTGAGTGTATCGAAATTCGCCCATGTCGTCGTAAACAAGTTTTGTAAAACGGAAGCACCCGAAATACCTGGTAAATACCGTTTCGGAGATACACGCCACATCATATCGGATATCACCAAACTGAAACGATTAGGCTGGAAGCCGGAATACACCATCCACGATAGCGTTCAATCCTACATGATGTGGCTCCGTGAACAGCCTGATCTCAAGAACTTTAGCCTTGAAGCCGACAGAACTATGGAAAGCATGCAGGTGGTTCGGCAGGCTTTGAAGGCATAAAGCAAATTTTAATGCACTATCCACTAAGCTCATGATCATTACCCAAACCCCATTACGTGTAAGCTTTGCCGGCGGCCTGACCGACTTCGTCGACTTTTACAACCGGAAACCCGGTATGGTTGTGAGTACCGCGATCGATAAATACATATTTGTAATTATTAATGAGCGGTTCGACGATAAAATCTATATCAATTATTCTAAGAAAGAAATTGTAGACCACGTAGATGATATTGAACATGAACTGGTCCGGGAAGCGCTGCGTGTTACGGGCGTTTCAGAGGGTGTCGAGATCACGACGTTGGCGGATATTCCATCGGAGGGTTCAGGGCTCGGATCTTCAAGTAGTGTCACCGTAGGCCTCCTGAATGCGCTCTATACCTACTGTGGCACCCCCAAAACACCGGAACAGCTAGCTGTAGATGCCTGCAATATCGAAATGGAACGATGCGGTAAACCCATAGGAAAACAGGATCAGTATATTGCCGCGTACGGCGGCCTGCGTTGTTTCACCTTTCACCCGGACCGTGTCGACGTGGAAAAAATCGCTCTGTCTCTTGATAAAAAGCGTATGTTCAGCGATAATCTGATGTTGTTCTATACCAACAAAACCCGTAAGGCGGATGATATACTTAATGAACAAAAACAGCAGATGGATGCGAAATTTGATTTTTTAACACACATCAGATCCATTGCCCTGGAAGCCCGTGAGATTTTAATTGATGGACAGATAGATGCGATGGGGGAACTGCTTCATAGTGGTTGGGGCTGGAAATCCCGGATGTCCGACCGTGTGAGCAATGCGGAAATAGATGCGATGTATAACAAAGCAAGGGAGGCGGGCGCCATGGGCGGAAAAATCTGTGGCGCTGGTGCCGGTGGTTTTCTTCTTTTATACTGCGCTCACCCACTTCAGTCCCAGGTCCGGGAGGCCCTTTCTGCCTACCGGGAGTTACCCTTTAACCTCGAACGAGATGGTAGCAAAGTCATTTTCAACATGCGGAGGTACGAATGGAAATGATTCGCGAGTATCTAAACTGGACGCGAGCATCATGCGACCAAATTGACCCGAGTGAAGTTCAAAACCTAATCCATGTGTTGATGGACGCCCGGAAAAAAGGCCAACGGATCTTTATTATCGGTAATGGAGGCAGTGCGGCTACCGCTTCTCATTTTTGTGAGGATCTGGGCAAGTGCACGTTACGAAGTCTGGAGGACCCTCTCCGATTCAAGGTCATCAGTCTGACGGACAACCTACCTTACGTTTCGGCATGGGCTAACGATAATGGGTATGACCTGGTTTTTGAACAACAGCTCAGAAATCTCAGTGAGTCGGGTGATGTGGTGATCGGCATCAGCGCGTCGGGCAATAGTCCGAACATCGTGAATGCCATTGAATATGCCAATGCCAGTGGGATGATAACCGTAGGGATGTCCGGTTTTTCCGGCGGCAAGCTGAAGGAGATGTCCAATCATTCGGTACATGTATCGATAGACGATTACGGTATGGCTGAAAATATGCACATGATTATTGTCCACATGATTATCATTCGGACGACTACCTTGGTGGCAGATGAAACATGAGCAAATGGCAAACACCGAAGGGCTCGAAGTCACCAAGGGGGGCTTCCATGGCAGACGGAAAATGGGGTTTTGTATCGCGGTTTAACCAATATACACATATATTGTTGTTTCTCCTTGCCACAGCTTGCTTCATCTCACCTCGTACGTCCTACGCTGCACTCAAAGAGACCCTGCCTGTCTATCATTGGAGTTATTCCGTCCTTGACCAGCTTCGACTTCGCGGTTATTTCCCGAAGCTGTTTATTTCCAGGCGACCTTTTATGCGGGGTGAAATCGCCCGAAGTCTGCGCACGATTCAGGAAGACATCGATGCAGGAAGAAAACAGCCCTCCCGAGTGGAACAATCGCTATTGGATCAGCTCAACGGTGAATTCAACGATGAACGGATTGCCTTATCCGAGCAGCTTGGTACCTACCGCCTTAAAATTGGTGCTTTCGGGACGCTGGACGGACTTTACCACCCCAAAGAATTAGAGAATAGCGCCGTTATTCATTATAGTGTTAACCGTTCAGGCACCAGAGTTCGTGAGAAGGTCCGGACGAAGATGAGTGCTGGTACAGATAAGTTGATTGTGTTTCACTCTCTACGTTTCGACCGTAATCTGGGCGATGATCCCACTTATATCGGCGATGAATTTCTCGGATTTACCGCCTTTACCGAACAAGCTTATGTTCAAGGTCATTATGGCCCGGTCCGATTTAAACTGGGCCGGGATTTTCTCGTTTTCGGTTCAGGCAAAAGTGGCCATCTCCTCCTGTCTGATAATTCACGTACCTTCGATATGTACAATTTCGATTTCACAGCGGCGTTTCTAAAATTTACCGCCTTCGGCATAGAACTCGACGACATGCCTCTCGATTCAATCGGCGTACGCGGCATCGGCCCCATCAATACAGCCCGCCGCTTCATTAACGGCCACAGGCTTGATTTACGGCTGGGCACCTGGGCGCATATCGGCATCACAGAACTGGTACTTTACGGTGGACCGAACCGTACATTTGAGCTGGCTTATGTTAATCCCGTAAATTATTACAACGGCGTCACACTGAACGATGCAGATGCGCTGGGACGGCCCGCAAATACTTTGGGCCTCATCGATTTCGCGCTTTTTCCTCGTACCGGCGTCGAGCTGTTCGGAGAGCTATTGATTGATGATATAAAAGTTGAAAAAAAGGTCTTATCCGATCTTGAGCCTAATAGGATCGGCATTATGGTCGGTGCACGGTATGCTAACCCGTTAGGCCTTGACGGGGTGACGCTTCACACCGAATATACCCGTATCAGTAACCGGACTTATAATATATTTTTCAACCAGTGGGAACGGTTTCTCCACCGAAACCGACCTATCGGATATTCCCTGGGGAACAATTTTGACCGATTCGAACTGGGCGGCAGCGCCTGGATTATGCCGTCTCTTTTCATTTCCACCAGTTACGAAATTTTACGCCAGGGTCAGGACAACATAGACAGTCCCTACAATTCGGATTATTTAAACATTCCTTCCATTGATGTCGGGTACGCCGAACCCTTCCCTTTCGGCCCTGTACAGCGTACCCACGCAGCGAATCTGTCCATTGAATTCCTTGGTTCGATAAATTGGCGTCTCCAGATGGACCTCCGAATCGCGCAGGTAAATAATTTTGCGTTTACCGGTCTGAACCGGAACCAGATCCAACAGTTTCGTCTGGGGATCTTCGTAGATATTGATCGGTTCTGGGACTTTTCCGATTAGAAACAATTTGGACCAATAGGCCAATCAGCAATACAGACCAACCCCCTGCCCACCTGCCCATGATCTTATATTCTTTTGCCAAAATCAATCTAAGCCTTCACCTGCTCGGTAAACGACCGGACGGCTACCATGAGATCGAGACCCTTATGCAAACCGTAGATCTGGCAGACAAGATCACAATGACTGAGTGTAAAGAGGGCACGACAGTTACCTGTAGCGATCCCATTGTGCCCTCTGACGAACGTAATCTGGCCTATAAGGCCATTGATCTGATTCGTTCAACCTATAGGATCACGAAGACTGGAATTCAAGTCCATATCGATAAACAGATTCCGGTCGCATCCGGGCTTGCCGGGGGGAGCGGTAATGCGGCCATGACCCTCCATGGGCTTAATAAAATCTGGTCGTTAGGCTTGTCGAGAGAACAACTGATGGCACTTGCTGCCAAACTCGGCTCCGATGTCCCTTACTGTTTGTTCGGCGGTATGGCACGGGCATCTGGTCGCGGCGAGAAGGTGAAGTGGCTGGACGTCGAAAATCCGTTTTATTTTATATTGATCAACCCGCCGATTGCCGTCTCCAGCGCCTGGGCTTATCAGCATGTAAAAATAGATTTGACAAATCCCGGTGCGTGTGTTAGTTTAATGGTCTCTCTTTTGCACGATGGGGACTTTGATGGACTGATTTCTCATCTGCATAACGACTTGGAATTGCCGGTACAATCGGCCTTTTCTGCTGTTAGAGAGGCGCGGGGGATTTTAGCGGATGTCGGCACAATGGGTGTCTTGATGTCCGGCAGCGGGCCGACGGTTTTTGGAATTCTGCCGGACCGGTCGGAGGCGGAACGTACAGCAGATTTGGTGCGTAGCCGGGTTTCGCCGCAATGGCGGGTGTTTTCAGTATCTTCCATTTCACAGCGGGCTATTTCATTACGATGTAGCCTGGATTGAGGAGGGGCATCTATGGCGGCTGGTTTGAAGATTCTTTGTGGAAATTCGAACGAACCGCTTGCGAAAGACATCTGTGGATATCTGAGAATTTCATTAGGAGATGCCACCGTTTCCAAGTTTAGTGATGGTGAGATTCAGATCCAGATCAACGAAGATATTCGCGGCACAGATATTTTTATCGTTCAATCGACCAACGCCCCGGCAGAAAATTTGCTTGAGCTGTTACTCCTTCTTGATGCAGTTAAAAGGGCATCTGCACGGCGGGTGACGGCCGTAATACCTTATTTCGGATATGCAAGGCAAGACCGCAAAGCAGCACCCCGTGTTCCTATTTCGGCTAAAGTGGCTGCTAATTTAATCGTGGCTGCAGGCGCGGATCGTGTGTTGACAATGGATCTTCATGCCCCTCAAATTCAAGGTTTTTTCGATGTTCCCTTGGATCATCTCTATTCAGCGCCTGTTTTTACAAAGCGTTTGAAAGAACTCGATACCCCTGATAATCTGGTTATCGTGTCACCGGATGCAGGTGGTATGGCCATGGCCCGTTCTTATAGTAAACGACTTAACTGTCCACTGGCTCTGGTTGATAAACGGCGGCCTCGACCTAACGTGTCTGAAGTCGTTAACGTGATCGGTGATGTGGCTGGGAAGAATGTAATTATTCGTGATGATATGATCGATACCGGCGGTAGCCTGATCGGTGCGGCTGAAGCCTTGAAAAAAAACGCCGCCAATACTATTTTTGCGGCCTGTACACACCCGCTGCTGTCCGGACCATCTGTTCAACGAATTGAAGCGTCTTCCTTAACGAAATTAATTGTTTCCGATACGATTGGACTTACACCGGATAAGCGTATTGAAAAAATTGAAGTGCTGTCGGTGGCTTCGTTATTTGGCGAAGCTATTACAAGAATTCACGAAGAAAAATCCGTCAGCTCATTGTTCGAGTCGCCAGATCAGACATAATATATAGACGAATAATAAATAACCAATTGCAAATAATACAGGCTAGTTTGGACAGGAGTGGATTATGAACGAGGTATCACTTACAGCCAGGAAACGGGAAGAGACCGGAAAAAAGATCGCGAAAAGGTTCCGGCGGGAAGGTCGATTGCCTGCTGTGATATACGGCGGTGGTGAAGAGCCAACCCCACTGACGCTCGATCATCGTGAATTCGAGACATTTTTACGCCAACATCGCGGTGAGAGTGTGGTGATTAATCTGGAAGTAGAAGGCGGTGAGGCGGAAAAAGCGCTACTTCGCGATATCCAACGGGATTATATCAAAAATGTGGTGATCCACGCTGATTTTCAACAAATCCTGATGACGGACCGTATTACCACGACAGTATCATTAGTATTGACCGGTGATCCCGTGGGCGTCAAACGGGACGGCGGGGTTCTGGAACAAGCGCTGCGTGAAGTGGAAATACAATGTCTGGCCTCGGAGATTCCAGAGCATCTGGAAGTAGATGTGGCTGACATGATTATAGGCGAGACGCTCCACATCAGTGATTTGACCTTTGAAAATGTCGATATCAACACAGATGGCGGTGTCTCCGTGGTATCGGTCCTGGCGCCGATGGCTGAAGAAGTGGTGGAAGAAGAAGAAGAACGGCCCGACCAGGAAGAACCGGAAATCATCGGGCGTGGCCAGGACGACGAGGAAGAAGCAGAAGAGGAAGCCGAATAGGTATGTTGTTGGCGGCAGGAGCCGAGCAAGTTCGTCAGGAGCTAACGTCACCTTATGCGCTTATCGGCCTTGGTAATCCAGGCATCCAGTATGAATCAACACGTCACAATATAGGTTTTCGTGTAATAGATGCGTGGCTACATCGTCTGCACATTCAACTCGCACCGATATCCGATACGTTTCATGGCGTGCTGACAACAATCGCTCAAAATTCGGTTGTTCTTATGAAACCAATGACGTATATGAATCTAAGCGGCCGAGCGGTTTCTGATGCGATGAAATATTATGCCCTGGATATTGACCGGGTGGTGGTTATATATGACGAAGTACACCTCCCGTTCGGGACATTGCGCTTACGAGGGAAAGGCAGCCATGGGGGACATAACGGTTTGGCCTCTGTTATCGATGCCCTTGCTACCGATGGTTTTACCCGGCAACGTATCGGTGTTGACGAACCCCCCGAAGGTGAGAATCTGGTCGAGTACGTGCTGGAAGCATTCACAAATTCTGAAGAGAGGCATTTGCCCGTTATAGTAGATCGGGCCTGTGATCAATTGGAAGCATTTGTTGCCGGTGGATGGATGGGAGCTGCCAGTCGGTACAATGGGACGATTGACCTGGAAAATCTTAATTAATTCTACCAAGGAGACATTTCGTGAGGTCTTACGAAACAATTGTCGTGCTTGATGCCGAGCTTGAAGAAGAGCCCATTGAACAGGAAGTAAACGCAATAGAACAAATTATCACCTCTCATAGTAGCGGAGAAATGGTTGATACGGAGCGATGGGGAAATCGTAAACTCAGTTATGAGATGAATGATAAGCGACAGGGATATTACACCTTGTTCCGGTTCAACAGTGAGCCGGATGTTCTGGATGAGTTGACCAGAGCTTTTAAATTAAATGAAAATGTGCTTCGTCACATAATCAAACGAGTAAAACAACACCAGGTAGCCAATCAGATTGAGGCGGATAAACAAAAGACGGAAGGCAAAGAATCATAATATGCGCCGTTGAAGGTACAGGAGGTCAAGAATGAATCGTTCCAAGATTGCCGGACCCAGAAAACAAAAACGGATCCCGGGTCGAATAAAAAATATAGACTATAAAGATCCTAAGCAACTCCGCCGTTTTGTTACCGAGCGAGGCAAAATAGTACCCGGTCGCATTTCGGGTGCCAGCGCCCGTTGTCAACGACGTTTGGCGAAAGCAATAAAGCAGGCGCGACACATCGGTCTGCTTCCTTTTACAGAAGAAGCGTATAAATAACAGCAGGTGGGCAGTTGGGCAGGTGAGCAATCGACAGAGTATAGTTTATTAACCCACTTGCCGCCTTTACCGCTCACTTGCCGTCTTTACAGGGAGTGCTAGTTGTGAAGCTTATTCTCACTGAATCCATTCATCACCTTGGAGATGTAGGCGAGGTCGTGAATGTTTCCAACGGTTTCGGACGCAATTATCTCTTGCCCACCCGTAAGGCAGTACTGGCAACACAGGGTAATTTGAAAAACCTTCAGGGGCGCCTGAAACAGCAACAAACCCAGGATGTCAAAGATCAAGAACGAGCCCAACAACAGGTCAACGTTCTTGAAGAAGTCTCATTAACCGCTGTTGTGCAGGTCGGCGAAGATAATCGTATGTTCGGTTCTGTGACCTCACAAGCCATCGGCGAACTGCTCAAAGAAAAAGGGCACGACATCGACCGTCGCAAAATCATTCTGGATGAACCGATCAAAGCATTGGGGATTTATACTGTTCCTATTCAATTGCACGCTAAAGTCCATGCCAACGTGAAAATGTGGGTTGTAAAAGAGTAAGGCTGTCTCTGGTTGTCATCGTGCCGGACATTTTATAACACGTGTAAATCAACACAATATGAAGCACAAATTGCAAGTCGTTTCGCTTGATTTATCCCTTGACGAAGCGTGTCATGATATATATATTTGTTGATCTGATTTATGGTGGAGGTGAATGTGGCCAATAAGACGCAAACAGGGCGTGATCCTTCCCGATCATCAGAAAAACACCGGTCTCCTGCATCTCGGCGGCGGATGAGGCAGGTTTCTTATACGCTGCCGTTTCAACAACCGCATTTTATCTGGTTCAGCTTGGCGCTTTGTACGATTCTGGCAGGGTTTATTGCGCTGGGGTTTGAATCGATTACGTTGGCGCCGTTGTTGATGGTTACAGGCTACTGTATCGGTATTCCGTTGTTGTTATTATGGAAGAACGATAGCAATTCTGAGGAAGAATCCTCGTCATAGAACGGACTTATTGGAAGTTCGCTTCGCGCCGTTGCGTTTTTCAGCCATCGACCGGAAAACGTGGCACTTGTAATATATAATTTACGCGGGCGATTAGCTCAGTTGGTTTAGAGCGCGTGCCTTACAAGCATGAGGTCACTGGTTCGAATCCAGTATCGCCCATGCAAAATTTTATTCGGGGGCGTAGTTCAATCTGGTTAGAATGCTGCCCTGTCACGGCAGAGGTTGCGGGTTCGAGTCCCGTCGTCCCCGTTCAGAATACATTAATATAGCCCGCCGATAGGTTTATGGCGGGCTATATTAATTAGCCGGAGTGGTGAAATTGGTAGACACGAGGGACTCAAAATCCCTTGACCGCAAGGTCGTGTCGGTTCGAGTCCGACCTCCGGTATATCGGAATATACTCGACTCTACAGCAAATAGGCATATAAGGTTGGTTATCTCACATCCGGTTTATCAAAAGGCATTCGAAATGATTGACCCCATTGCACTGACCAAAGATTTGATTCGTTTTAACTCAATCAGTACAAACAGTAATGTGCCGGTATCTAATCACCTGCATGACCAACTCGATCGTCTGGGTTTTGTGATCGAACGGGTGCATTATCAGGATGAAAGCGGCGTCGAAAAAGTCAGCCTTGTAGGTCGTAAAGGCCAAGGAGACGGCGGTCTGGCTTTATTAGGCCATTCGGACACGGTACCCGTGGACGGATGGGAAGAAGATCCGTTTGAGGCGGTTATTAGAGACGATAAACTGTATGGCCGGGGCAGCTGTGATATGAAGGGGTCGCTGACCTGTATGCTGGCAGCGGCGGAATCATTTAACGGCACAGATTTAAAATCGCCGCTGTATATTGTCTTTACAGCCGACGAAGAGATCGGATGCCAGGGGGCCAAAGAAATCCTGGATCGTTCCCTTTTATTTAACGAATTTGATCTTAAATACGGCATCATCGGTGAACCCACACTGATGCAGGTCGTACGGGCCCACAAAGGTGCTGTGGCCGTTCGGGCTAAAGCCCATGGACAAGCGGCCCACAGCAGTACCGGAAGAGGGGTCAACGCCAACCTGAAAATGATCCCCTTTCTTGCGGAGATGAAAGCGATCTACGAAGAATTGACGACAGATACGCAATATTTCAACGATGAGTTCGACCCTCCGTTTTCCGATTGGAACATAGGTATCAATGACGGTGGGATCGCCTTGAATATGACCGCCCCCCAGAGCCTGTGTACCGTGTATTATCGTCCTATGCCGGGCCAGGATCAGCAAGCGCTTTTAAGACGGGTGCAACAGACCGCAGACCGTTGTGATATTGAACTGACGATTAATAAATCCGGCGATCCGTTCATCACCTCACTGGATTCCGAAATTATACAGACTGCAATTGCCGCCACGGGCACCCGAAAGGCCTATACCGTTCCTTATGGTACCGATGGACTTGTCTTCGGTGAAAAATTAGACCTGGTGGTCATGGGCCCCGGTGATATTAAACAGGCCCACACTGTAGACGAATGGATGGGCCTGGATCAGTTCGATCGGGCGATCGACGTATATAAAGACATGATACACCGGTTTTGTAATTGACTGAATGACTGATGGCATGTGCCTTGTGGACACGGTGCGGGCCCTCCGGTGTTGACTGATTAAAAATAAAAACTCACTAAATCGCTAAATCACCATTTTCACCTGGGGGTTATCTTGCAAATCGGTCTTGTCGGCTTACCTGGCGTCGGGAAGACCACGTTGTTTAACGCACTGGTTAAAACCGAAGCGGAAACTGGTAGTTTTACTGGTATGAAAGGGCCTAATCGAGGTGTTATCAAAGTACCTGATCCACGCGTTACACTTCTCTCTGAGTTGTTTAAGCCTGAAAAAATTACGTTTGCTACCGTAGATTATCTGGACATTGCCGGTATCACATCCGGTGCAGGGAAACAGGAAGAGCAGCAGGATGACGGTGGTGGCATCGCTGCACTTCGTAACATGGATGTGCTGGTCCATATCCTGCGCGGTTTTCCGGACCTGGCGGATACGCCTATAACACCGAAAGAAGATTATCAAAACGTAGAGTTCGAATTGGCCCTGGCGGATCTGGAAATTATTGAACGGCGTTTAGGGCGCCTTACTAAAGAAGCGCGGTCTACGAAAGATCCTGATCTTTTGCGTGAGAACGAATTGCTCGAACGCTGCAAGGCAACGATTGAAGACGGAGGCGCAATCCGGGATCTGGCCTTCGAAGGGGACGATGAAAAAAGACTGCGCGGTTACCGTTTTTTATCGCAGAAGCCCAATCTGCTGGTCTTAAATATTCCCGAAGAGGCCATAGACCAGGAAGCATCCTACCTGGAGATGCTTGGGGATTTATCTTCAAGATTGGAGACGATAGCCCTCTGTGCAAAAATCGAAATGGAAATCGCCCAATTAGATGATGAAGATGCCGCAGAATTCCTGCAGGATCTCGGTATTGAGGAACCGGCTTTAAGCCGAATGATCATCACATCATACCGTTTGTTAAACCTTATTTCATTTTTTACAGTAGGAGAAGACGAAGTTAGAGCCTGGACCATTACCCAGGGCACGACAGCCCCTGAAGCCGCTGGAGAGATCCATTCTGACCTGGAACGCGGTTTTATACGAGCCGAAACGGCTGCGTGCCAGGCGTTACTTGATACCGGTGGTTGGCAGACAGCCAAGGAGCAAGGCTTGTTACGCCTGGAAGGTAAACATTATACAGTTGTGGACGGCGATGTCATGAATATACGGTTCAGTGTGTGACCGACGCTCTTTGTCAGGATACGGCATTTATGGCGCTGCCTTTGTTTTCTATTGAAGAAGAGGATCGGCGCAGGAAACAGCCCTTGACGTATGAAACTGAT
>Ga0187827_10003578_pt1 | contig 19979 bp, 17 predicted proteins | sample ETNtaG_39_FD_167969 | JGI IMG/M metagenome (GOLD analysis project Ga0187827, IMG submission 167969) | Marine microbial and viral communities from oxygen minimum zone, Eastern Pacific Ocean - ETNP2014_SV_150_PacBio MetaG (Illumina Assembly) | ecosystem: Environmental > Aquatic > Marine > Hypoxic... | reverse complement strand
TTAGGCTTAGCAGGGGCATTGCTGAAGTGTCCATGAACAATTCGATACGGCGGATGTGAACAAGTGGCAGAAATTCAACTTGAGAGTATGATGAAGATTGAAAGAAAGCCGCCCGTACTGGGTTTTTATGGCTTCTCCAATTCAGGAAAGACTACTTTATTGGAGAGAATAATTCCACGATTAATGGCAAAAGGCCTCAGGGTTGGAACGATTAAACAAACTCATCATTGCGTCTCAGCAGACCGTGAAGGAAAGGATACATGGCGCCATCGCCAAGCAGGAGCGGAATCTGTCATTCTTTCGTCGGATATAGAAACAGCCTTGTTCTTTGGTAGAAAATTGAATCTATCAGAGACCATAGAATTACTCACTTCAACCACGAAAGTTGATGTCGTGCTACTGGAAGGTTGGAAAGATGAATCTATTCCGAAGGTGTTTCTAGGAGGGGAAGGAGACATCAAGCCTGGAACAGTGATGCTCTATGACAATGAGATAGAACCCATCCTTGAGTTGATAGAAGACATGTTGATGGAATAAGGATGTATTCCTGATTCAACTAATGCATCAAACTCAATGGAGAGAAACTGGATTAGAGCAATCGGAATCAGACACTTCTTCGTCGGAATCAGATTTATCCTCAGATTGGCCCTCAATAATGGAGACTCCCTCAATCCATTCTTCAATATCGAGTTCACCTTCCTCCATCAATGTCTGCAATAATTCTGTTCTACTCTCGGGTGCAAGCATACTTTCAACCGCTTCGTACAATACGTTCTCTTCAGCCTGATTATGTTGCAGCAACAAACCCTCAAGTCGAGCAGGTAGGGTGGAAGAAATCTCCCCCTCCTTGGCTTGCATCAGCAATTCATAGAGCAATTCTTGGATGGTGTGATGGTCCTCACGCATGACTACAATTGGTCCTTCTTGAACCATTCCGGTGACCCTCTCAAATATCGGAAATAGATATTCTTCTTCCCATATTATATGCCGAATCAATCCAGCAGCGAACATATTGAGAATCTCAATTCTTGATGCTGAATCATCTGCTCTGAAACGATTGAATAACTTATCCAAACGGCGATGGTCCTTGGTGAAAAATTCATGCAAAGCGTGTTCCTTCTCGTCCATCATCATACCTCCGAATAGATATCACCATTGAACTTATTCAACAAGGCATCTCTGCACCTTTACGAGCATAGTACCACCAATTGACGCCGAGACAAGAAACGTAGTAGGCGGCAAAGCCATACATAGCGTATTCCGGCACCTTTGCTGCGATTGCCACCGCGAATACTGCTGGGATGATGAACGCTCCATATGCAGCGACGGAAGATGACCAACCAAGGACGGGCCCTGCCTGTTTACGAGGAAAGATGACGGCGATCATACGGAACGTCGAACCATTACCGATACCGGTGGTAGTGAACAGAATCATGAACAGAATCATGAATGGTACAAAGTAATCCTGCGGTGTCTCGGATGCTTGTGCCTTGACGATAATCATGCCTACTCCAATCGTGGCAATAATCATCACCACTGTTGCCCAATGAGTTACTCTAGCACCCCCCCACTTATCGGCCATCCAACCGCCAGGTGGGCGCAGTGCCGCACCAACCAGTGGGCCGAGGAAACCGTAAGTCAATGCTTGATCCTTGTACCATGGGTTTGGGTCAGCATTAGGAAGATAACCAAACACATCAAGAATGAGTTTGGGGAATACTGCTGCAAAGCCAATGAACGAACCAAAGGTCATGATGTACAACCATGTCATCAACCAATTATGTTTCTCACCAAATATCTTCCATTGGTCCAACAGGCTTTCCTTCACTGGACCAGGTGTGGCATATCTCATCAACGAGAGAGTGACAACTACTGCTATTGCGACCATAATGAAAATCCGAACAATACCCATGAATGATGAATCAAAAATAGAACTGTCTCGGGTGGCAACGAATCCAGCGACAACTACTCCTGCAGCAACATAACCGATTCCTTCAAGCCAGAAATATTTCTTCAGAGAGTTTGCAGTATTGCCTACATCATGCTCTGGCATGTTGTTCATCCACAGCCATGCGCCAACCATGCAAAATAGGCAGAAAGGAACCCATAACAACCCAGCATTGGCTACATAAAAACCACCTGCCACTGCACCGGACATCCCTCCGAAGAGAGCAAATGACATCACGAATGGTACTACGAACTGCATGGCGCTTACCCCAAGATTTCCAATCCCTGCATTGAGGCCGAGTGAGAGGCCCTGCATCTTGCGTGGATAGAAAAAGGAAATATTGGACATCGAGGAGGCGAATGCACCACCCCCTACCCCTGACATCAATGCGTATATGATCAATATCGTGAATGAGACATCAGGGTCTTGCAGAGCAATCCCCGCCCCGATCATTGGTAACATCAGTAGCAATGTTGTCGCAGCAATGACATTGCGGCCACCTGAGATTTCAATCATAAATGAATTCGTGATACGGAAAGTCGCACCAGCAAGACCTGCCACTCCAGGAAGTATGTACAACAGAGCCTTGTATTCATCCCCCATCAATCCGCCCCATCCTTTGAAAGAATATAGGTCAGGATTGACATCGTGTATGCCTTGCATCTTTGTAATGATTACACCCCACACCATCCATATCGCAAATCCCAAAAACAGGTTGGGAATTGATATCCATAAGTTACGTGTGGCCAACTTCTTACCGTGTTCATTCCAAAATTCTTCGTCTTCAGGATTCCAATATTTGAATTGGGTTCCGGTTCCTGGGTTCTTTGATTCATCATTATCTTCTGACATTATTCTATTCCTCCTCTTCAATCATTTGCTCAGTGATGCACTGCATAGTGCATTCAGGTGGGCATAAACCATATGTCCATGCCTGACAAGCATCAACCATCAATCCTGGAGGATCTCCAGAAGTTATTCGAAGGCTTATCTCCTTGTCTTCACCTGAACTGGGACAATGAATATTGATTGAAGGTAGGTATGAACCACCTGGATCTTCTATCAATCTAGAAATCTCTGGAGCTCTACGGAAAGTCATCTTCTTGATGATTATATGCATCCAAATCAGGCAAATTGCAGAAACGAGTGCGAAGAATAACCATGTCATGGTCCACAATCCTGTCCATTTCAATAAATAGCCAAAAATTACCGGACAGATGAAGCCACCAAGACCTCCCAGAACTCCTACAATTCCCCCAACAACTCCTACATCATTAGGGTAATAGACTGGGATGTGCTTGTAGACTGCTGCTTTTCCAATCCCCATGGCAATTCCAAGAATGAATACCAAGAACGTAAATATCCAGATATTCGCTTGGAAAGTAATCAATGATACGCCTTTGGCCAACAATTGTTTTTGCTCCACTTCATCGCCAACTTCTACTACCGGTTCCTGCCAAGTATTGACTTCAGGGATGATATGTGAATCTCCTTCTTCAGAAGAAGAATATTCTTCAATCTCTGCGTCAGTTGCCCCATCGTAGAAATATTCTGTCTCAATTCCCTCAGAATCTACTAGAATAATGCTATTATTTGCACCATCAATATCGAGGACGGTGCCAGGTCGTTGTGCCAATACTCCTTCACCGGTTGAAGAGATTTCCATCCTTGGTGGAAGGAGAAGAAGAGAAGATAGTAAGCAAGTACCAAGCACCCAATACATTACTCTTCGAGCCCCTCCTTTATCCGAGAACCAACCGCCTAGAGCGCGTATGACTCCTGATGGAAAACTGAAGATTGCAGTCAGCATTCCTGCTGTCGCTACACTTACGGTATAGACGTTGACGTAGTAAGGTACCAACCATTGGGCGAGTGCCACGAATCCACCAAATACCAAAAAGTAATACATCCCGAAACGCCAAACCCTCGTATCTTTCAATGGCGAGAGCCTCTCACTCAACGTTGTGTTTTGATCTTGTTTCACTTTGCGTTCATATGTCAATAACCAGAATATGATCGCCATCACCACCAATATTGCTGCATAGAGTTGAGGTAGTAATCTCCATCCCTCCAAATTTGCTCCATCATCAGAGAATTTGGCTAACAAGATAGGGGCGAATATTGCGGTCAGAGCAGCACCTGCATTTCCCGCCCCAAAAATCCCTAATGCTGTCCCTTGCCATTTCTTCTCAAACCAGACTGAGGAATACGCTATACCAATGGAGAAGGTGGTACCTGCCAATCCAAAACCCAAACCAGCAAAGAAGAAACCCCAGAATGTATCGGCCTTACTGACCATGTACATCGGAATTGCTGCAATGAGCATTACAACTGTGAAAATCTTGCGACCTCCATAAATATCGGTCAATATGCCGACTGGAAGTCTGAATAGGGCACCTGTAAGAACTGGTATACCAATCAACCAACCGATTTGCGCCTTGTCCCATTCGAATACGCGATTGATCACCAAGAAGGTGATGAGAACCCCGTACATCATCCAACAAGCAAAGTTAATGGTAAAAGCAAAGGTACTGACTGTCAGAACTCTGATGGCTCTAGACTTTGTTACTTCTGCCCCTACATAAGTAGTAACAAAACCTTCATCCATCATTATCACATTAAGTCAATTATTTCTTTCACTTCAACGAACCCATCTTCCACGTTCACGAAGTGAGATGAATGGACGAGTAATGTAGGTGTAAGGATAACTCCAAATGTGCACCATTTTTGTGAATGGCACGTAGCAAAAAAACAGCATGCTGACCACGATATGTATCTTGGTCAAGAGTGGAGCACCTGCCATTCCTGAAACATCAGGATTGAAAGAGAATACCGACTCAAGCCATGGAAATACTGTAGAAGACATTCCCCATTGACCATCAATGATAACTAACCAAAGAGATGATGCTGCAGCACTGATCAATAAACAAAGAATCACATAATCCTCAACCTTACTCATCACTCTGACCTCTGGAATGGCAATCCTCCTTATCAGAGCTACAACCAAGCCATATAGGAACATCAGCCCACCAACCATTCCAACCCATCTGAAATAATCAACTAGAATTATTGGCCCCCACAATGCACCTACTATACCTAGGAACAAATGCCCAAAGATGAGGATGATTACACCCCAATGTAACGCCAATGCAGCCATGCCCATCGATTCGCGGCCAAAGAAACCACTGGGTCTCGGTGTCCAACCATAATCTCCTCTTGCAGACCATGCCCACTGTCCAGAAAATGCCCTCCATATGGGGACAATGAAAAATAGCAGTAGTGTGATATACGGCAAAGCTAGAAAAAACATCTCATTCCAATACATTGTCATTCCTCCTCCATTGGGTTTTCAATCATTACAAGCATCTCCACAGCCGAAACAATATGCGCCCAAGGTTTGGTACCTAGGCTTTTCTTCCATTTCGGCAAAAATGGCTTGACTAATGAATTGATGAAGCCACTACGTAATCTTCTGGCTTCTTCATCTTCTTCGGCCAATGAAATGGCCATGAATTCACAGATTGCCGGAAAGTAATCCGGCATTTCACCATGTTCCATTTGGATTCCATAATGCTTGTACACGGCTGCAACTTCAATCATGTACATATTCCGTTCACTAACACCGATCTCTCCACAAGTTTTGGGAGCATCGAAGCCGTAATGGCCAAGGTAAGGGGGTGAAGAAGGTGTCATCTCCAATGCGAAAAGATGCTCTTCTTCAGAAATCTCCCACAATTTAGCATGGAACTTTTCAAACTGCGTCGCAATATCATCAAGCCCAACTTCTTTGAGATTAAGACAAAGATTCTGAATTCTATCATCAGTTGATTCTTTTTCCATCTTCTCGGGATTAACAAAGAGAACGGATGAAAGCAAATATGAATCAGCCAGTAATTCTTCGCTGATAGATGAAACATTGCTCGCCATCATTCAAATCACCTGATCTCCTTGCAAATCAAGGTGCATGAATTCCCTTCTCTTCATGTCGTGTGGGTTCATCTTGCTGAAACCAGTGAAACCGCGTTCGGTGTAGGGGCTGGTGTTTGGGTCTTGCTCACGACGTGTTGATGGAACTACAAATCTCTCATCAAGGAAAGCCAGAGAGAGAAGTCTGTGCATATCAATAGCGTCTTGTTCGCTCAATCCAGCCTTTTCCAGAGATTTGAGGTCAGCCTTTCCATCAACACGGATACTTCTTCGATAAGTTCTAACTGCCAATTGTCTAATCAAGGCTGTTTTCACTTCGTCTACGTTTCCTGCAGCAAACATTGTTGCGAGATATTTGATGGGTACCCGGAAATTATCCAATGTTGGAAGAACTGATTCTTCATCTGTCGCCGACCTCTTGCCTCTATCATCCAATACTGAGGCAACAGGGCTTTCCGGTGGGATGTAGAACAAGTTAGGTACAGTTCTGAATTCAGGATGGAGAGGCAAGGCAATCTTCCATTCAACGAACATTCGGTATACAGGAGAACGTTGAGCGGCATCAAGCCAAGCATCCGATATTCCCTGTTTCTTGGCCTGCTTGATTACCTCGGGGTCATGAGGGTCAAGAATGATGCTACGATGAAGCGAGACCAAGTCCTTCTCGTCAGCGGTTGCGGCCTCCATCACACGGTCATTGTCAACCATTATTGGCCCCATATAGCGAATTCTTCCAGGGCAAGCATGGAAACAGGCTGGAGGTTGGCTTGTCTCCAATCGTGGATAACAAAGTATGCACTTCTCCATCTTCCCACTTCTCCAGTTGTAGTACGGTTTCTTGTATGGACAAGCAGAAACACAATACCTCCACCCTCGACAACGGTCTTGGTCGATCAGCACTACTCCATCTTCCTCTCGCTTGTGAGCAGCCCCAGACGGGCATGCACCCACGCAGGCGGGGTTAGCACAGTGATTGCATATTCTTGGGAGATATATCATGAAAGAATCCTGATATTGTAAGAAAGCCTTCCTTTCTTCTGCTGTCATATCATCGAAATTGACATCCCAATGTCCAGTGGTATTTGCACCTGCAGCATTATCTTCCCAATTGACTCCCCAGTTGGGTTTCACATTCTCTTCTCCAGTGACTTCAGATTTGGGTCTTGCAACTGGTTGTTGAGTCATCTGTGTTGGAGAGTGAAGGTCTTCATAGGTGAAAGTGTAAGTGCCCGTGTCACCAACGTAGTCCTTCATTTCTGGCTGGTGTGGATTGTAAAAGAGATTGACGAGTTCTAGCCATTTCGGAGCAATTCGAAGCTTTAGTGGCTTTCTTTTCTTGCCAGTCAGTACCCATCCGCCTCGATATTCTTCCTGATTCTCCCACTCCTTGGGATAACCAATACCAGGCTTTGTTTCGACATTGTTCCAGAACATGTATTTAGCGCCTTCACGATTGGTCCAGATATTCTTACAAGCAACTGTACAGGTATTACATCCCAGACATTTGTCCATATTGAATACCATTCCCATTTGTTGACCGATTTGCATATTTCACTCCCCCTTCAATAAATGAAGATCTTTCTCTTCATAGATGGCTTTTCCATTTACCAGAGGCATCTTTCTAACCAAGACACCCATGTCTCTCTCAGATGGACTTGGACCAAGGTAATTCACGAAGTACGAAAATTGCCCATATCCTCCAATCATAGTAGCTGGATTCATCATGACTCGAGTAGGGGCATTATTTCCTCCTCCTCGAAGATCAGTTGCTCCATGCTTTTTCGCTAACGGTGAAAATGGTACATTCACGTGTCTCTCATTTTGATGATAAACAATGCACATTTCTCGCTTGATTGTATGGCTGATCACTGCTCTTGCAACTTGAATTCCGTTGTTGGTGAATACCTCAACCCAGTCGTTGTCTTCCACTCCAATCTCTGCAGCATCATCATCATTCAACCAGCACAAAGGTCCTCCTCTGAACAGATTGGTCATCTGCCAGGTATCTCTGAAACTGGAATGAATCTGCCATTTACCATGAGGTGTTAGGAATCGAAGTAATTTGGCATTACCATTTTCCACTTCTTCCATCGGCAAGTCACCAATTGCCACAGTATCAACTGGTGGCTTGTATGTTGGCAACGCCTCTCCAAGGTCACGGAATCCTTGATGATCGAAGTATATCGCCTGTCTACCTGTCAAAGTGTGCCATGGTTTCAGTTTCTCAATGTTCATTGTCCAAGGACCGTAGGTTCTGCCCGATGATTCAATAGCGCTCCAATGTGGGGAGGTAATCGACCTTCTCGGTTGACTGGAGAGGTCAATATATGAATGAGCGATTTCCCGCTCATGCTCGACCATATCTGCAAGTGGTAGCCCCACTCTCTTCTCCAAATTCAAGAATATTTTGTGCGAAACTTCTCCATCACTTTCAGGTGAAATTCGTAGAATAGTTTCTGCGACCTGTTTTGCAGTTGAAATATCGGGTCTACCGTCTTTCTCTCCAACAGCGCGATTTGTCATGAGAGCTTCGTATGTCTCTGTTAAATCGAAATTGATGCCCTTTGCACCATATCCCTCTTCTTGACAACCAAGTGGCCCGACTGTAGTTAACATATCGTAGAGTTTTGAATAGTCTCTTTCTACCACATTTACATTAGGGAAAGTTTTTCCTGGAATTGCATCGCATTCTCCATTTCGCCAATCTTTAATCTCCCCAAGCGGTTGAGCCATCTCATCAGGCGAATCAGTTTGCAAAGCAGTCATCACAACCTCTTTCACGGGTTTATCAAATGATTCAGCTGCTAATTCGGAGAATTTCTTTGCTAAGAATTTGAACCCATCCCAATCTGACTTACATTCCCAAGGTGGGTCATGCGCTGGATTGAAAGGATGGAAGAAAGAATGCAGATCTGTGCAAGCCAAATCATGCTTTTCATACCAGTGAGCAGTTGGAAGAACCACATCGGCATAATTCGCACTTGAATCCATTCTCAGATTGAAAGAGACCACCAAGTCGAGTTTTCCAACATCAACCTTATCATGCCATTTCACTTCTTCAACCATCTCTTGTGAACGTTCACCTCCAAGCACGTTGTCATGGGTTCCAAGAAGATACTTCTGCCCATATTCTTGCCCTCTGGTGCTGGTGCCGAACAGGTTTCCACGCCAAATCGTCAAAACCTTGGGGTGGTTCTTATTGGCATCGACATCACTCAAAGCAAAGTCGAATTTACCTTGTTGGAATTGCTCCGCAATCCAAGTCCCGACTTCAGAATCATCCTTACAGCCTGCTTTAATCGCCATGTCATAGACTTTGATTGGATTCAACTTGTCAAACTGGGGGTAGAAGGGTAGCCATCCTGCTCTCACTGCTAAGTGATTGATATCGGCGGAATGATTTCCATGCGCTTTCATATGCTTTGCATTTGGAGTCCATAGCGGAGTCAATGGCATTCCATCATACCTCCATTGATCAGTATGGAAATATTGCCAAGAAGTGCTGTTCGCGTGCCTTGGTGGACGATACCAGTCTGTGGCTCCTGCTAACATTCCAATAGCTGCATAGTTGCGTATCTTTTCGGTTCCAACGTAGTGGGCGAAGCCTCCCCCATTGCGACCCTGACATCCACAGATGATGCCCATAATTGCCTCTGAACGATATGTGGATGAGCCACCATGGTACCAATGAAGAATACCGGAGCCTGTGATAAACAGAGATTACCGTGAGTAGCTTCAGCATTATCTGCCCATTCTCGAGCGACTCTGATAGCAAGTTCCCTGCTGACTCCGGTCTCCTGTTCCTGCCAAGCAGGGGTGAATGGCTCGTCTGTATCATCGTAATCTACAGGATATTCACCGGACATCCCTCGAGATACTCCGTATTGGCCCATCATCAAATCAAAAGTAGTGGTTACCAAGACTTTACCATCATTGGTTTCTACCTCAAAGGCTGGGACTCCTCTGATACGATTGATTGCGGCGTTCCCTGAACTCTTGGTTTTGCCGAGTTCCGCGTAGGTATTGGTAAAATCTGGAAATGCCACTGATACTTCCTTTGCCTTGTCATGATCTAGGAAAGTAAGGAGTGGATCGAATTCTTCGCCTGTCAGTGAATCCTGATGGGTCAAGTTCCAACGCCCAGTATTCTCCTTCTCCCATCGATGACCAACCGTTCCGGTAGGAATCTTGATCTCATCGGTTCCAGCTTCAATCTGAACAGGCTTCCACTCTGCGTTTTCCTCACCATCAAATGTCTTGATATCCGAAGCCCGCAGGAAGCGCCCATTCTCATATCCGTCCTTGCCTTCATCAAGAATGACCAAGAAGGGCATGTTGGTATATTGTTTGATGTAAGATTGGAAATATTCAGATTTCCTTTCGTGGTGATATTCTTTCAGAATCACGTGAATGCAAGCATTGAGAAATGCATTGTCTGTTCCTTCTTTGATTTGCACCCATAAGTCTGCAAACTTGGTGATGTCAGAATAATCAGGCGACAGATTGGTTATCTTACCGCCATTGTATTTGTGTTCAGATGCGAAATGAGCATCAGGAGTTCTTGTCATTGGTAGATTAGAACCCATTACAATCCAATATGTACCCTGATACCAATCTGCACTCTCCGCAACATCAGTTTGGTCTCCCCAGATCCAAGGCATAATATGTGGCAAGTCATGATACCATTCGTAGAAGGAAAGCATTACCCCTCCCATCAATTGGTTATATCGCTGACCAGAAGTAAAGGATACCTGGCTCATTGCGGGAATAGGCGAGAAAGCCGCAATATGATCAGCCCCGAATTTCTTGATGGTATGAATCTGCCCTGCTGCAATCAGTTCAGCAGATTCATCCCAAGTAACTCTTTTCCATCCTGCTTTACCACGGGCAGATTTGTAACTCTTGGATAACTTAGGGTCATCAACGATACTACCCCATGCTTCAACCGGCCCCATTCCCTTGCTCTTGGCACGTTGATATGCATTCCACAACTTTTTGCGAATATAAGGAAACTTTGGACGCACGGGTGAATATGGATACCATGAGGCAGAGATGCCTCTTTGACACCCTCTTGGTTCGTAATTCGGAGTCTCATCATTGATCTGTGGCCAGTCAACCTTCTGTAACTCCCAGCAGATGATTCCATCCTTGACGAAGACTTCCCAACTGCAAGAACCTGAACAGTTGACGCTGTGACTGGTACGTACTGAATAATCATGCGCCCAACGGTCTCTGTAAAATTTCTCCCACGTACGGGATTCTTTTGCCTTTTTGAACCAAGTAAATCTTCCACTTTCTGTATTATTACTCATTATTTCCCACCTCAATCGAATTCTTTGCGCCTGCCTTTGGACTTTGAATTTAGAGCCAAGACTGATAATATGAGCATCAGCAAACCTGACAATACGAGAATCAGGTCCTGAGTCCATTCAGGAGCGACGAACCTCGCTTCAGGTTCCACCAGTGACTGTGTGAATGTACCATCATCTTTTAGGTAATAATCTACGATATTCCAATCATCAGCCTCACTAGATGCTCCATCTCCATTCACCATGTTGACTCTCAGTGTGAATTTAGTATCCACCCCCGTTCCAGCGGTCCAATTGATGAGCCATGTCCTTTGATCATTCCCCGATAAAGTATGTGCTGCTTCATCGCCTCCAGAATTGACGCCAGCATCATCATTCGCTGCTACAAGGTTTCCATCATTGACGTTGAGAAGGAAACCGCCATGTGCCGAACCCCCCTGGTCAGGCCCTCCGGTCGCTGCGATTTCCAAAGTATATGTTTCACCAGAAACAATCGCACTGACATTACTGACCATATCAAGAGAAATCACTACATCTTCGGTTTGAATTCCATGACAAACACAACCATTCCCCGCGGTGGCTGTTCCCAATCCACCATCGATTCCTGATTGAAAGCCGGCCATGGATGGAATAAACAGAGAGAGAGATAATAGTAGAACTAGAGGTATCGCAGAAGTTCGGAACAAGCCCCTGTTCCGTTTCTCATTAGTTTCCAAGTTTTGGAGTTTGCAACCATTTGTCCTTTTGCGAACTATTGACATTCAAATATCCTCCTCAAGTGGGCGGAGGGGGTGAGGGGAACAGAAGTCATCCCGAACATGTTTTCCAAGGTTGTTATCGGTTATTATTGTACTAATCCAAGTCAATGACAAAGAGGCATTTAGACAGGTATCTTGAACGGTGAATTACCGATATCTAAACAGTAAATCGTTGTGCAAATACACATTATTCCATACAATACTTCAACTATTGGCCTAGACATTCAAGGCAGCCGATATACCTCATTTCACAACAATTCGATTACGCCTTATTCTGACCGATACCAGATTCGATCATCATTCTGGTCGGGGCACGGAATTCAATCCAATCCTGTTCAAAGAGTTCTTTCAGATCTTCTTCATCCTGGGCGGTTGGCAAGAATTCACCTTGGTAATTCTCCCATTCGGAATCGCTCCCCTCGAATCTTTCACCTTCGACGGTGAATCTCTCTCCAGCACATGAGCCGATATCTCGGTTGAAGTTCTCATGTGCGACGTATAGAGGGGGTGCACCTTCAGGCAGGAGGGTATTCATCTTGTCCACTTCAGCCACTATCTCATCGTGATAATGACTACGGCCCTCCTCATTGAGGTGTTCCTTCACTACCTCTTGTCCATTCTCAAGTTTGAGCCGCTCATCCCAGCGCCCCTTGATACCCCAAACATAGGCCCATTCAGCCGATGTTGAGGAATCGGTTCCAAACAAGTCATGTGCTGTTGAAACCCATTTGTTGAAGTATCTCTGCAACATATCCAAGGGTACAACTCCAGCCTTGATGATTCTACGCAAGCCATTGGCTCCAGTTCCAAGGTGGAACGACTCTTCCTTGAGCATTGGACCCATGCTTGCTGCCAGTGGTTTGAAACTGGAGGTAGAGAGCATGCCGAGTTGGAATTTGCCATCCCTGTCAATGAACATGGTGTAGCAGAAGAAATCGAGCCAATGTGGCATCGGGCGATTGAATGCACCCAGTAATCGACTTCCATCCTGCGCGTTCCTTTCCAAGAGTTTCTGTGCTTCTCTAGCTCCTTGCTGTCCGAAATAGGTCATTAGAAGATAGCACATCTGCCAGCCGTGACGCTGTTCCTCGGCCATGATTCTGGCTGCCGCATAGCGGTCATAATCTGATGGTGCAGTATTCAGCAAGTGCCTTTGTTGTTCAACACTGGCAAACTCGGTGTCTCCCTGTACAGTGATCATCGATAGCAGGCTATCCCTGATGTTCTGGTGTGGAATCTGAAGGGAACGTTCCCACTTCGCTTTCCCCTTGTAATCCCCGAACTCGATGATATCTCCAGCTCTTTCCCAGTCGAATTTGATGGAGAGGTCGAAATCTCCAATCCATGCTGGGTCAAAACCCACCTTATGTTGCCACTCGCCGAAGTTGTCGACCCACTCATCGAAAGTCGTCGGTAACTCGTTCATGCCTATCGCAAAAAGAGTCGATTCATCAATAGTAAGCCGAACATGTTCGGAGTGTATTAGTTTAGTGGGCTATTCTGCAATACCAGATCTCTGTATTCATTGATGATATGATGTTCAATATGTTGAACTAATTCACAGACTGTTGACTTTGAAATCCCTAGAATCGCTGCGAGTTTAGTGAGATTGGTTCTCCTTGGAGTTTCATAGAATCCCTCACTCAATGCTAATTCAAACACTTCACGCTGTCTAGGAGTCAACAATCTGGTAGGGTTCTCATGGGAAAAGGAAACCACCTTATGTGGTGTCAAATTCTCCTTGAGAGAATTGATTAAGGAACGCGCATGTTCCTGGTCGGTTACGAATTCCCATTCTGCCCAACCATCCCTTACCTCAAATGGTGTACGTGGAGCAATAGTTGCCTTAGTTACTGCTTTAATAAATCCACCTCCCTTTTTGGCAATCGTTACATTCAACTCAAGATGATTTACTGCCTCTTTGTAAACAGTGTACGCCTCAATACCCTGATATTTGTCAAAAAAATCGAGGCAGTTTGAAATGTTTTGTCCCACTATGCTTACCTTAGCAGACCCTCTCCCTCCAACTAAAGGCATATGTTCATTTATTCTAAGAACCAGATGGGGCACTGCGCGCGTAAGATCCCCAGCCCAATGTCCGTTTGGCAAACGGATTTGAATAACCAAGATTTGAGGAATCTCTGTAGATTTCTTAGAAAGAATACCTTTTCGTGCTGGGTCTTTTTCAATTTCTAACGGGTCCAATATCCTCCCTCAGGCGTATGGGGTAGGATTGCCCTACATTAGCATCTCCGAACATGTAAGGTTTAGGAGGGGTGCACTTCGTTGACTGCATCTTCTAATTGAAAATCGATATTCCTTTCAATTACTTCGCTCAATAATGAGCATTCTAATACCAACATCCAACCGAAATCATTCACATCTTTCACTGCCTTTCCAAGTTCTATTTCTGAATCAAACCAAATTGCTTCTATATCGGCTCGGGTCTCCATACGCTCACTTAATTCATTCATCCAGTATTCAATTCCGTCATTCTCAATATGCAAATATACTAATTCCACAATTCCTTCAATCTCTAACAAGGAGGAATATACATCTCGGCCATGAATCTGTGTATTCACAACATCTGGATTCACAGGATGCACAAAATATCCTCTGTCCAGAAGTCCTTTCATGAGAACAAATGCAGTCCCCTTTTCCTCAACCCCAACAATAGCCACATTCCTCATTCTAGTTGCATGTTCAATGGCTTCAGGAATCAACATTTTTTTCAGATTCTCCATGCCCTCACATCGTGCTTGTAATTATTTTGATTAGCACGAACATGTTCGTCATTCAGATTCAGTAGAATTCGCACCCACTACTGGCAGTTGGTGGAAGTTCATCTCTGGAGGAGGTTATCTCAACAAGTGCAATGCTAACAACCTTTCATCAGCCTTTACCACCTCGCTCGGCTGATGACGGAGGCTGAATCATCTTGGCTCTTGATTGATGGATATGAGGATGAACCCGCAGCATTCGGCGTTCCACCGTATCTTGGATTCCACATTCGCTACATTGCGGGGGTTCTCGAACAAGCTGGTCTACCATACGAATACACCACCATCGATCAGTGGCGGCTTTCAAGTAAAGATGTCTCTGGATTAGCGGGAGTCGTCATCCTTGCCGGTGCGATTGTTCCAGGCAAATATCTCAGAGGCACTCCAATCAGCAGAAGGGAGGTTGACGACCTCCTTCGCACAGTTCCTCCCGAACTTCCAATCCTTTGTGGAGGCTGGGCAATTCGTGGCTGGCGACAACAGGGCTGGATGCCACTTCGACGTAATCTCTTCCTTGCTGTTCAGGATACGGATGCCACCCTGAATCACTTTCTTGCTCAAGGTGAATGGAAACACCAACGCAGAACTGCCGAGCAATGGACGCAGTGGGCACAAGCGGGTGCTGCATCCTTGACTGTGACTTCACATCCAGACCTGACTGGACCACTCACCTACGAAGTTGAGGTCTACCAGGGTTGTGTCAGGTACAAACGCGGCTGTAAATTCTGTATCGAACCAAAGAAAGGAGGGCCACTGTGGAGAACTCCTGAAGATGTCATCAAAGAAGTTCAAATCGCCCACGGCAGCGGAGTGGAACATGTTCGGCTGGGAGGGATGACCGATGTCTACACCTACATGGCAGAGGGTGTTGTCGAATTGGAATATCCTACTCCTAATCCTGAACCAATCGCCCAATTACTACACGGATTACGTGAGGATGAACGCCTTGACATCCTCCATGTGGACAATGCCAATCCAAGTATCATTGCTGAGAATCTGGAAGCGGCCACAGAGATTACCAAGACACTCTGTGAAACTCTCTCAGATGGTGCTGTACTCTCCTTCGGCTTGGAGAGTGCGGACCCCGCGGTGCATCAGGAGAACTGGTTGAACTGTGATTCAGAACAACTCAAGACCGCTATTCGACTGATCAACAAGTACGGCAAGGAGCGAGGTAAGAGAGGATTGCCAAGGCTGTTGCCAGGACTGAATTTCATCGCTGGACTCAACGGCGAAAGCGACACTTCGTATGCGCACAACAGGGAATTGCTCCAACAACTGAAGGATGAGGAACTATGGCTGCGTCGAATCAACATCAGACAGGTGGAAGGAGAAGGCTTCCAAGAGGTTCAAGAGGCTCCATTCAGAGAATTCAAGGAATGGGTCAGGGATGAGGTCGATACCCCACTTCTTGAGGAGATGTTTCCGCTCGGCCATGTGCTGAAGCGAGTCCGCTGGGAGAGCCACGACAACCGAATCCGCCTGCCTTCCAATCTTTCATCTGAGCATCTTTCAGAAGATATCCGTGGCAGCAGTGGCGTCACCTTTGGACGCCAGATTGGTGCATACCCAATTCTCATCGGAGCATCATATCACATTCCGCTGGAAAGCGAATCTGACATCGTGGTCACTTCACATGGCAAGAGAAGTATCACTGGAGTTGAGACTGGACTCGACATCAACAGCGCTTCACAGGCGCAACTGCAAGCAGTTCCGGGCATCGGTGAAAAGACCGCTTGGAGAATTGTGTCCGAGAGAGCGAAGAGATTGAGAAAGAATCCAAATGGACCGGCATTCAACGACATCTCAGAGGCATTCAACGGTGTTGAAATACCTGAATTCGCTCACCTCATATTCTGATATTCTTGGGTTTGAACTCATGAACCGATACCCCCTCGCATAGGTGATGCAGACAGTTCTCGATGCCGCTGCCAGTCTGTCTCATGATGTGCGTGAAATCGCTGAACGTACATTTTCCTCTTCAGAAAAAATCGGCCTGTTCTACAATCCATTGGAGTATGCCTGGGAGCCGCACTCAGAGTATATCCGTAGATTCGCTGATCTTGGTGCCAAGACCCTCCTGGTAGGCATGAATCCGGGTCATGGTATGGGCAACACAGGAGTTCCATTCGGCTGTCCAGACGAAGTGCGGACCACTCTGAAGATTACCGACCTCGAGGTTGGACAACCTCCTGTCCTCCACCCAAAGAGACCTGTATTTGGACTGGAATGCCCTAAACCTGAGATTTCAGGACGTAGAATCTGGAGTCTGCTATCAGAGATTTACGGAGATGCTGAGCAGATACATAGGAACGTGTACATCACCAACCATTGCCCTTTGTGGATATTCACCCCAGAAGGTGGAAATCTGACTCCAGATAAACTCAACGCTGCAGAAGGAGCGGAATTGCTCGCAAGATGCGACCAACATCTCAGAGAACTGGTGGAACTATTGGATGTTGAACGGATCATTGGAGTGGGCAATCATGCTTACAACAGAATAACTGCACTGAATCTAGGAGTAAAATATGGGAAAATTCCCCATCCAAGCCCTGCTAGCCCCCTTGCCAACCGCAACGGTGGCAAAGATTGGCGGGACTTAGTTAGAGACGTATTGATTCAGGATTGACCGGCCGGACTTTCATAAGTAGGACCGTATTTCGTGAGCCATGACTAACGCAGAGCAACAACGGGCTTGGCCAATCGCAGATGCCCACAGAGATTGGAGCCAACCCGCCGGAGAGGACCCGCGCACACTATACCAGATGCTGATACAAAGCGTCGAAAAATTCGCTGATTTACCATGCCTTGGTTGGATTCAGGAAGCTGGGATGGATAGAATGAATCTGACCTACTCAGAGTTTGCTGACTTGGTTGATGCGGTCGCCTGTGGCCTGCGAGACAAAGGAGTGATTCCTGAAGAGCGAATAGCCTTGATTACTGACAATAGAATGGAATGGGCGGCTCTAGCATATGCTGCCAACAAGATTGGGGCTGCTTATACCGCAATGTACACCCATCAACACGGTAGTGAATGGAAGTACATCATCGATGATGCAAAACCAACAGTCATCGTGGTAGCGGACACCGGAATATTAGACAGATTAGTAGCCAATCTTCCCGACCAAAGCACGGAATGGCCATCCGGTGGAGTGATTCTACTGGGTGATGAACCGCCCAATGAAATTCCGCCAGAGGGTGTTGATGTTCAGAACTGGAGCGAATTCGTGGCTATGGGCAGAGCCGCAGATAACAACGACAAAGATGGTGGTGATTTCAAGGCACTTGCCACACTTATCTACACCAGTGGGACCACGGGCAATCCTAAGGGAGTCATGCTCTCCAATTGGAATCTCCTCTCAAACGTGATTGCTGTACAATCCGTTTTCGAAATATACGTAGGCGACCGCAATGCAGCGTTCTTGCCATGGGCACATTCTTTCGGCAGTACATTTGACCTGCACTATATGTTGCGCTCAGGAGTACATATCAATCTCATCTCTGACCTGACGAAAATCGCTGATGAATGTCAAGATATCAAACCAGCCTGTCTATTGGCAGTTCCCAGAGTCTGGAACAAATTCCATGACAGAGTGAATTCTCAATTCCAGACCAGTGGTTTGAAGAAATTCATGTCCGGACAAGCAAGACTCTATGCAACCAAGAGGATCAAGAAGGCAGGAATCGATTGTGACGCTGTTCCAGCCAAAGGGTTCAGTGACAAACTCTTCGATAAACTGGTGTGGAAGAAGGTGCGTGCACGATTCGGAGGAAATCTACGCTTCGCACTATCCGGTGCTGCGGCGCTTTCTCCAGATGTCGCTTCTTTCGTCCAACAGGTTGGTTTCGCCTGCTACGAGGGATACGGTCTGACCGAAACCTCGCCTCTGGTCTGTGCGAACGGCTGGATGGGTAAAGGAAAATCGCGATTATACACTGTCGGCAAACCAATCAGTGGAGTAAAGGTCACCATAGATACCAGTGTTTGGGATGATCCTGACAATCCAGACTATGGAGAAATTATTGTTCATGGACCAAATGTCATGCAAGGATATTGGAACAACCCAGAAGCGACAGCGGAGGTGATGACCGCCGATGGAGGTTTCCGCACTGGAGACCTTGGAACCATGTCAGAAGATGGATATCTATCAATAACTGGCCGTGTGAAATCCCAATTCAAACTTGAAAATGGAAAATACGTTTCTCCTGCCCCTCTTGAGGAGAATCTCAAGCTATCTCCTCTCATTGAACAATGCATTCTCGATGGCCGCAATCGAAAGAATACCTATGCTATCATACATCCCAACAAAAAGGTGCTCATGGACTCCATCAAAGCCGTTGGACTGCATATCTCAGGAGAATGGAGTGACATATGCAAAGATCCTGCAGTTTGCTCATGGTTACTTGATGAATTGCGCGAAAATCACCTCAAAGAACCTGCTTGGAAAGGATATGAGATTCCAAATGCTTTGATTTTGGATCATGAAGAATGGAATACTGACAACAATCTACTCACTCCAAGTCTGAAAGTCAAACTGAGAAATCTGCTTGAGCGACACGATGATGCGATCTCTTCACTACCTTCGTGAACAGATTCAAGATTTAATTCGTGGTTTCATTGATACTGTCCGTCCCGTGGTTTATTTACTTCCGATTATGTTATTCCTCAAATGACCAAGCCTTCTGAAGACAACGCACCGGCTGGTGAGCCGCGAGAACGTTCAATCCTCGCAACTCTCAAAGAACGCCCATTGGGCATCGGATTATGGATTGGAATCGTGTTTGGTGCCTTGAATGCCATAATGCTCGGAATACCCATGCTGGCATCCATGGCAATTGGTGGATTATTGGGTTTCTTGGTCTGTGCCTTTGGTTGCCCACATATGCGTTCTAGAATGAATGCAAGGCGTCAAAGGAAGAGAGAACTGCTGTTGCCAGAAAGTAAACGGGTTCGTGCAACTTCAGTATTTTCTGCCTTCGATTGACCGGCAGACCCTTCAACACCATCCTGACCGCCGAATCGGGAGAGTCATGGACAGACAGTTGATCAAGGTCGATGAAGTCTCTCGTTCCTTTGGAGCAGTGGATGTTCTCAAAGACATCTCCTTCAATGTTAATGAAGGCGATAGGATTGGAATTGTCGGCCACAATGGTTCTGGAAAGACCACCCTGCTCAACACTATCAGTCATCGCAACCAAGACCTTGGAGACATAGAATTCAGTGAAGGCCTCAGATTCGCTTATTTGACTCAGATTC
>Ga0187827_10003576_pt1 | contig 19983 bp, 16 predicted proteins | sample ETNtaG_39_FD_167969 | JGI IMG/M metagenome (GOLD analysis project Ga0187827, IMG submission 167969) | Marine microbial and viral communities from oxygen minimum zone, Eastern Pacific Ocean - ETNP2014_SV_150_PacBio MetaG (Illumina Assembly) | ecosystem: Environmental > Aquatic > Marine > Hypoxic... | reverse complement strand
GACCCTACGGATGGGGCATTTTCGAGATATACCCGGCGGCGATCTCCGAACATCGAAATAGTGCTGCACGCGTTGTTTAGCTCGACGATTCCGCCATGAGACCCGTCCAGTTGGACGAATTCCAAATCATCCATGCTTCGGCGGCCGAGCACGGTGTGCACGGCTTCTTGGAGTCGCGAACCTCGTTCGCCGAGGAATATCGTCAGCACCGATCCAGCGTACGCGGATGCTTGCTCCCTCGCGAATTTGGGTTTTTCGGCATTGTTTTGGCACCATTGAAATGTTCTTGTCTATGTGCATGAATAATTAGGGATCCCGTCGTCGTGGCGTGGGTTGTCAGCACAACACAGAGGCGATTCATGAGCACCCAGAGCGATCGTGGAACTATCGAGCAGGAATTTAAGAGTAAGGCTCGTGGCTCCTCCGACCTTTATGATCGTGCTACGGCGGTTCTTGCTGGTGGTGTTACTCACGACACCAGAATTCATACTCCCTTTCCAATCATGGTTCAGCGGGCACTCGGTGCGCGCAAATGGGACGTCGATGGCAACGAATATATTGATTACACCATGGGGCATGGCGCGCTAATCCTGGGGCACAGTCACCCTATTCCAATTCAGGCAGTTCGTGAGCAGCTTGAGTTGGGGACGCACTATGGTGCGAGTCACGAACTGGAAATTCGGTGGGCTGAACAGATCAAGCGGATGGTTCCGAGCATTGAAAAGCTACGCTTTCACTCGTCTGGTACAGAAGCCACCCATATGGCCATGAGATTAGCTCGGTCATACACCGGTCAAGATCGCATCATAAAGTTTGAGGGACATTTCCACGGGTGGCATGACTACGCCACGGTCGCTGTAGAGGAACCTTTCGATGTACCGATGTCCAGTGGAGTGCCAGTAGCTACGCGGAGCACTGTCACAGCCTTGCCGGCAGATTTGGATCGTGTCCGGGAAGAATTGGTTAGGGGTGACGTTGCGGCGGTAATTGTTGAACCGAGTGGCCCGTCGTGGGGAGCCGTTCCATTTCCTACGGACTTTGTGAAGGGTCTTCGTCGTCTGACGACAGAACACGATGCCGTGTTGATTCTTGATGAAGTTGTTACAGGATTTCGGATGTCTCCGGGAGGATTTCAGGTTCGTGCTGGCATCACACCAGATCTTACGACGATGGCCAAGATTGTGGCCGGAGGTCTTCCTGGCGCTGCTGTTGGAGGCCGTGGTGAGATTATGGATCGGTTGGAGAAAAGGGATGATCCTGCTTGGGACCGTGGTGAGCGGGTCGCACATCCCGGCACCTATAACGCGAATCCGCTATCGGCCGCTGCTGGTGCTGCTGTCCTTGAACATATTGCCGATGGTCGGGTGCATCAACGTATCGATGAATTGGGAACGCAGCTTCGTCAAAGTTTGCAGGCAGTGTTTGATCGGCACGACATAGGTGCCGTGGTTTATGGGGATACCTCCTACTGGCACGTAAGTCTCACGGGGCAGCCTGCGAAATCTGGCTGGCCGGGTGCCGGGGGTGCGGCCCTGAAACGGGCTCTTCTAAATGAGGGCATCCATCTGATTTCGAATGGGGGATTTGTCAGTGCCTCACACGAGGAATCCGATATTGAGCAAACGACGAATGCGTTTGATTCGGCGTTAACATCGGTTGTTGGTGAGGGATATCTTGCTGGTTGAAAAAAAGGAAATTTGACCTATGAAGATCGAAGCCAAGCTTGCAGAGATGGGCATTGAGCCGCCTGAACCATCGATGCCAGACACGCTACCGCTGCGGGCGTGGAACGTGAGCGGAAATCTTGTTTATCTATCAGGGGCAGGGCCTACTGATGAGGCCGGGAATACACCGATTGGGAAGGTGGGTCGTGACTTTGATGCCGTAGAGGCTGCTGGGTTTGCTCAGTCAATCGCGGTTGCTCATCTGGGCGTTCTAAAAGATGCTCTGGGTGATCTCGATCGAGTGATACAGATTGTCAAGGTGCTTGGCATGATTAATTGCACCGAGGATTTCACGGAACATCCCATGGTGATCAACGGATATTCAGATTTATTAGTTGAGTTGTGGGGAGAGAATGGTAGGCATGCGCGGTCTGCTGTTGGCATGGCGCAACTGCCTAGTGGAATGGCCGTTGAGATCGAGGCTATAGTGGAATTTATGTAGAACGGAATGGGATCTGGGTTGCGTTAAGAGTTTGAGGTTGGTTAGTTCGACGCGGTCTCTGGCTCGTTAGCCCACGGCACTGGAACTTCAACGGCCATGACATTCTGGCTGTTTCGCAGGTCAGGTACGGGAATGCGAACGTATCCATGCGTTATTCCGAACTCGTGTATCCGCTTTGTGAGTGCGACGTCGTGGGCGCAATATTGAATAACCTTCGCACGGTTTTCTTGGCCTCCGGAGCGCCAAAGCCGAACAGCCTCGGTGCCATCCGGAAGCAACTTTTCTTCACCGAACATAGTGTGCGCAATGTTGTTGAGGCTCATGCCTCTACGTCGACCCGTGATCCGGTGTAAATCTTCGAAAAGGTCAAGGGAGGTATGGTGAAGCTGGTCTACCTCGCCATATGCCGATAACACCGTCAGATCAAACCTCTTTGAGTTAAACCCTACAACTCGTGGAAAAGTTTTCATGTAACAGATCAACTGGTGGGCATCAGCTTCGTGCCATACGTTTTTAACATTCTGGTCATCAACGGTTACCGCCACAGCAAGGCCAAAGTCCTTGATGTTTCTCCACCCGCCAGGTACTTCGTGGCTGAGACGTAACGTCTCTACGTCGAACACGACATATCGGGACGTGTCTGTGCCTGTTGGGGGGTCGGTTGCCATGAGCGCATTATGACGGAGTTACTCCCAACCATAAAAACCCTTTTATTTGGCAAAAATTCCTTGCCGGTCGGTAGGCTCACTGCTAGTGTTTGGTCTGCCAGTTTGGCTTGACGTGGTTCTAGCGAATGTGTCTCGTCTTGTCTGGTTGGCAATGATCGGAAGTGAATGAAGCGTTGATGGGGAAGAGTAAGCTCCCCGGAGTGTCCGAAGCGAGCCGGGTTTGGTGGGAGCCGGTGGATCCTCCGAGCTGAACGTCACCCCTGAGCTGACTGGCTGAAAGGAAGCTGTGTAAGCCAGTCCGGTGCCCTCCGAAACTGGGAGAATGAAGTGGTCCGAATATTTATCGGGCAAGCGGGGTGGTACCGCGGGTTGTATACCCGTCCCTAGAGCAAGGGACGGGTTTTTTTGTTGGTCGACTTTTTCGTCGAAAAAAGGATGGATGGCAATGAGTCAGGTCGCGAAGAGGCATGGAGCGCGTTGTGCGCTGAGCCTAGCGGTCACCGTACCCGGCGGAGTCGCCGGATAACCGTCGTCTCCGCCTAATGCAACAGGGTTAAAGATCCACCGTTTCTTAAAAGTTTTTTCTCAGGAGTCCCAAGTAATGTCTTCTACTAATGTCCGACCGACAAATGCTGTGAATACCGATGCGCAGATTGCTCGGAGTGGCGGTGACGTTGTATGTGACGCGATTCTCGAGGCCGGGGTTGATGTGATCTTTGGCATGCCAGGTGGGGCTTCGCTTCCCTTCTACGATGCGCTGTATAGGTATCAAGACCGGATTCGACATGTTTTGATTCGTCACGAACAGGCTGCTGGATTTGCTGCGAACGGTTATGCACGGGCCACCGGGAAAGTGGGTGTTGCCACTAGCACGTCTGGCCCTGGGGCAACCAACTTGGTTACCTGTATGGCTAATGACATGATGGACTCGGTTGGCGTGGTCTATATCACGGGACAAGTGGCCCGACCTGCCATTGGATCTGACGCATTTCAAGAGACAGACATTACAGGCATCTCGATACCTGTAACCAAGCACAGCTACCTAGTACTCGATGTGGATGATCTGCCCCGGGTAATGAAGGAGGCATTTTATATTGCCTCGAGTGGTCGTCCTGGTCCTGTCCATGTTGACATTCCGAAAGATGTGTTTGTCGACACGACAACGTGCACCGCGCCGCAGTCGCTGGATCTTCGTGGCTACGTTACGCCTATGGCCGGTGATGAGGGGTTGGTGGCTCGTGCAGCCGAGGTTATCAACGCGGCTAATCAGCCCATCATCATGGCTGGTCACGGCATCGACATTTCCGGTGCGGCAGAACAACTGTTCGCGTTAGCGACACGCGGAAACATTCCTGTTGTTTCTACGTTGCACGGGGTTGGAACTTTTCCTGAGACCCATCCCTTGTCGTTTGGAATGCTTGGCATGCACGGGTTGGCCTACGCGAATTTTGCTATCGGGCAAACCGATTGCATTATTGGCCTAGGGACCAGATTTGATGATCGTGCTGTGGGGAAGGTTGACGAGTTTGGCCCGGATGCCAAAGTTGTCCATATCGACGTTGATCCTGCTGAGATTGGCAAAGTGCTAGCGACTGACGTGCCAATCGTCGGTGACTTAAAGATGACTCTTGAGCGTTTATTGCCCTTGATCACGCATCATGATCGTAAAGCCTGGTTTAGCCAGCTTGATTCATGGCGCGGTCAGCATCGGTCGTTGGATATTCCTGAGAGTCCAGAATCCGTGCTTCCTCAGGAAGTTGTTCGGGCGATCTACGAGGTTTCTGGCGGTGATGCGCGCGTGATTGCTGATGTTGGTCAGAATCAAATGTGGGCGGCCCAGCATTTTTGGTATGAAAAGCCACGAATGTTTTTTAGTGCTGGGGGCTTAGGTCCAATGGGATATGCCTTGCCCGCTGCTATGGGTGTGAAGTTGGCTGATGACCGTCGTGATGTCTGGTGTGTGACCGGCGATGGTGGTCTGTTGATCAATATTCAGGAGTTCAACACATTGGCTGCTGAAGGCATCAATCTGAAAGTTGCCATTCTTAACAACGCCCACCTTGGAATGATTCGTCAGTGGCAGGAATTCTTTTATGAGGGTCGGTACATGGGGTCGTACTTAGACAATCCAGATTTTGCTGCTGTTGCCAACGCGTTTGGTTTGCATGGTGTGGGTGCAACGACGCGTGAGGAAATGCATTCGGCTATAGAGATGGCCCATACGCATGATGGACCAGTGGTGCTTGATTTGCATGTTGATCAAGTCGAGAACGTCTACCCTATGATTGTTCCGGGAACTGGAGTGGCTAGCATGATTGAGGATCCTCGATGAGCGAACCCCATGTGCATACGCTTGTCGCTACTGTTCAGGATCATCCTGGGGTGTTGACTCGGGTGGCGAGCCTCTTCCGTCGACGCGGCTTTAATATTGCTAGTTTGGCGGTCGGGCATTCGGAGGAGCCCGGATATTCTCGGATGACAATTGCCGTCGAGGGCTCAGCCGACGAGGTCAGGCAGTGTGAAAAGCAGCTATACAAACTGATCGAGGTTGATTCGGTTCGGAACCTGGCCGGGACTGCGGCGATCACATGCGAACTTGCGTTGGTTAAGGTTCGAATCGGTGCGAGCGATAGGCCTGCACTGGATAAGGTTACGTGTAACTATCGTGGTGAGATTGTGGATGTCAGCGAATCCTCAATGATTGTGCAGATGACAGGCGACCAGGACAAGGTTGATAGGTTTCTAGATGTAATTTCCGAGTATCCAATTGAAGAGATATCTCGAACAGGTACGATCGCGATGGCTCGCGAAAGCACTCATGGACGAAATGGATAGGGCTATGGATAACAAAGTTCTTTATGAAAAAGACATTGCGACTGACGAGTTGCAGGGGAAAAAGGTTGCTGTTCTCGGTTACGGGAGTCAGGGCCATGCCCATGCGCTGAATCTTCGGGATTCTGATGTGGATGTTGTGGTTGGGTTGCGGCCGAACAGCGGATCTCGTGCGCGTGCAGAGGAACAAGACTTGGTGGTTTTGGACGTATCTGAAGCGGTAGATGCGGCAGAAGCCGTCATGTTGGCGCTTCCAGACCAGGACCAGCCTAAGGTCTATAGCGAACAGATCGCGCCAGCGCTAAGGCCTGGCCATATGGTTATGTTTGCGCATGGCTTCAATATCCACTATGGCCAAATCCAGGTGCCTGAAAACGTTGATGTGGCGATGGTGGCGCCAAAGGGTCCGGGACACATCCTTCGTGATTTGTTTGTTGAAGGAGTGGGAGTTCCCGGGCTTGTTGCAGTTCATCAAGATGCGACTGGACGTGCTCGTGATGTCGCGTTGTCCTATGCCAAAGGTATCGGGTGCGCTAAAGCTGGGCTTATTGAGACGACTTTTAAGGATGAGACCGAAACTGATCTATTTGGTGAACAGGTTGTGTTGTGTGGTGGTGTAACTTCCCTCGTCAAACAAGGGTTTGAGACATTGGTCGATGCAGGCTACGACCCGCGATTAGCCTATTTCGAATGTTTGCATGAACTCAAGCTAATTGTGGACCTGATCTATCAGGGTGGTATTAGCTACATGAGACATTCGATTAGTGACACGGCTGAGTATGGAGATCTTGTATCGGGACCACGTGTTATTAACGAGAGTTCGCAGCGCGCCATGCAGGAGATTCTTTCCGATATTCAGAACGGGAATTTTGCTCGAGACTGGATTCTTGAGAATCAGGCTGGTCGTCCGGCGTACAATGCTTTGAAGAAGAAGGATCAAGATCATCCTGTCGAGGTCGTCGGGCGTGATCTACGCAGCATGATGGATTGGCTGCCAGAGACGCGAGAATGAACAAGGCTGATTGCCAACAATACACTCGAGGCGTGTACTACCTCGCGCTTCCTGACCCCTCCCGTTAGCGGAGGGGATAACCGGGAACGTTTGCGGTCTCTGTTTCGACCGCTCCATGTAGAGGTAAGGAATTGTCGCCATGCGACACGTACGAATTTTTGACACAACATTGCGCGACGGCGAACAAGCAGCCGGCGGCGCGCTAACTATTGATGAAAAGCTGGAAATCGGTCGGCAACTTTCTCGCCTGCAGGTGGATGTTATTGAGGCTGGATTCCCGTTTACTTCGCCCGGAGATTTCAAAGCCGTCGAGCTGCTTTCACGGGAATTGAAAGGCGTGGAAGTCGCGGCCTTGAGTGGCTTCAAACGTGAGCAAATTGATGCTACATGGGAAGCCTTGAAAGGTGCAGAGCGGCCCTTATTGCACATTGTGATTTCGACTAGTGATATTCACCTGGAACATCAGTTGCGTGAACGGCGTGAATCGGTGATCGATATGACTCGCGAAGCCGTGACGTACGTTCGTGGCAAGACTGACCATATTGAGTTTTCCGCGATGGACGCCACGCGTTCGGATATTGGTTTTGTTGCTGACGTGTTTAGCGCAGCCATTGAGGCTGGCGCCTCCATTGTGAATTTTCCTGACACAGTTGGGTACGCCCAGCCTGAGGAATTTGGGTTAATGGTGCGGCAGATCGTTGAACAGACGCAGGGAATTGAAGATGTTGTTCTTTCTGTGCATTGTCATGACGATTTGGGTCAGGCCGTAGCGAATTCGCTGGCCGCGATTTCCGAAGGGGCGGCGCAAGTTGAATGCACGATCAATGGAGTGGGGGAACGGGCGGGCAATGCCGCGCTAGAAGAAATCGTGATGGCTTTGCGAACCCGTGGTGACTATTTCAAAGCTGATACTCGACTCAGTAGCGTCGAACTGGCTCGGACGAGTCGATTAGTGTCCAACTATATGGGCATGGTTGTTCCGCCAAACAAAGCCGTGATTGGCTCGAACGCATTCGCTCATGCTTCAGGCCTGCATCAGGATGGGATGCTAAAAGAGCGCACAACCTACGAAATCATGGACCCCGCGGATGTAGGTGTTGAGGAAAGCAGCATCGTGTTGGGCAAAACTTCTGGTCGACATGCGTTTAGAGACAAGCTCGAACGTATGGGTTTGGAACTTGGTGAGACCGAGTTCGCAAATGCTTTTAATGCTTTCAAGGAAATTGCTGATCGGAAGAAAACGATCACTGATCGAGATCTTGAGTCGATCATTCAAAATGAACAGCATCGGGCATTTCATCAGACGTTCGAGCTTGTGCATGTGCAGGTCAGCACAGGCACGGGGTCAATGCCAACAGCGACTGTCAAACTGCGATCCGACGACGGTGTTGAACACTCAGATGCTGCGATTGGTACAGGTCCTGTGGACGCGGTGTATCAGGCCATCAATCGTGTTGTGAATGTTCCTAATCGGTTGACGGAATTTTCCGTAAGCTCTGTGACGGAAGGAATTGACGCGATCGGTGAAGTCACAATTCGGATTGAAAGTGACGCGAAGGTTTTTAGTGGGCACGGTGCTGATACCGACATTCTGGTAGCCAGCGCTCAGGCCTATATAAATGCACTGAATCGGCTTTTAGCCGGTCTCGGCAAGGAATGGACCGCAACTCTCGAATCGAACGCTGCGTCGGCAGCGGTCGAATTATCGGGCGTCTAGGTTCTCAGATGGGGCGAACACTTCTCGACAAGGTCTGGGACGCTCATGCTGTTCGTGAGCTTCCCAATGGTCAGACCCAACTTTTTATTGGCCTGCATCTTGTCCACGAGGTTACAAGTCCTCAAGCGTTTCAAATGCTGAGGGAGCGTGGTCTGAAAGTTCGGTATCCCGACCGCACGTTTGCGACGGTGGATCACATCATTCCAACTGATGGGGCAGAGCGTCCATTCGCTGACGGGATGGCCGAGCAGATGTTTGTGGCCATAGAGGATAATCTTGCAGGGACTGGAATCCCGTTTTTTACACGATCAGGCGGGCGTCAAGGCATCGTCCATGTGATTGGACCTGAGCTCGGTCTGACCCAGCCCGGCATGACCATTGCGTGTGGTGACAGTCATACGAGTACTCACGGAGCCTTTGGTTCGATCGCATTTGGCATTGGAACCTCTCAGGTGCGCGACGTGTTGGCTACTCAAACGATGGCGGTTGGAAAACCCCGATGCCGACGCATCACTGTTGACGGGAAATTGGCGGCGGGTGTGTACGCCAAGGACGTGATTTTGGCCATCATCGGAAAGCTGGGTGTTCAGGGTGGTGTGGGATATGCCTATGAGTACGCTGGTGAGGTATTCGATGGCATGACCATGGATGAGCGGATGACGGTATGTAACATGTCGATTGAAGGTGGGGCGCGTGTTGGCTACGTTAACCCGGATGCCACTACCTATGCGTATGTAACCGGGCGGGAATATGCCCCAGCCGGAAATGACCTTGTAAAGGCCAGAGCTTGGTGGGATGCCATGGCATCCGATGAAGACGCGATTTATGACGATGAGACGGAACTTGATGGCGATTCAATCCCGCCAATGGTGACCTGGGGGATAAATCCAGGCCAAGTTGCAGGTGTTGATGCCGAGATACCGTCACCGGCGGATGTCGATGGTCCTGATCGGCAATCGATACAAGAAGCCCTCGATCACATGCAACTACGTGCTGGTGATTCCATTGTAGGTATACCGATTGATGTGGCGTTTGTTGGTTCCTGCACTAATAGTCGGATCTCAGATCTCAGAGAGGCTGCTCGGATTGTTGAGGGTCGACGTGTGCCGAATCAGGTAAAAGCGTTGGCAGTCCCTGGCTCTCAGCGAGTCAAGGCGGAGGCCGAGGCGGAGGGCTTACATGAGATCTTTCGGTCGGCTGGATTCGAGTGGCGCGAGGCTGGATGTTCGATGTGTTTGGCCATGAATCCTGACAAGTTGGTGGCGGACCAGGTCTGTGCGTCTTCAAGCAACAGGAACTTCAAAGGGCGGCAGGGAAGTCCTCTTGGTCGTACGTTGTTGATGAGTCCCGCAATGGTGGCAGCAGCCGCGGTTGCTGGAGAGGTGGTCGATGTGCGATCGATGATCACGGTGGCTGGATAGCTAGGATGACTAAAGAAGGAAGCGTCTTCTCGGTAACCGGCACTGGTATTCCGGTTCGAGGAAATGACATTGATACTGATCGAATTATCCCGGCCCGTTATCTACGTGAAATTACGTTCGAGAATCTAGGCCCCCACGCTTTTGAAGACGATCGAAAGCAACTCGATGGACAACATTCGTTTGATGATCAACGGTTTAACGGTGCTCGAGTTCTTGTCGTCAACAGAAATTTTGGATCAGGTTCAAGTCGTGAACATGCGCCGCAGGCGTTAATGCGTCATGGGATTTCTGCCATTGTTGGCGAGAGCTTCGCCGAAATCTTCCTTGGTAACTGTACGGTTATTGGTATTCCGTGTCTCACTCTTTCATCGGAGCAGGTCGAATCATTGCAGAGTTTAGTTGAGGAGGCTCCCGAAACGGTGCTTTCCGTCGATGTGTCGACTGGTGCGATAAGTACAGGCCAAGCGACTTACCAGGCGGAGATTCCAGAAGCCATTCAACGGGCATTTATGACTGGCGCATGGGATGCCCTGACTACGTTGTTAGAGGCTGATCATGAGATAACTGACATGCAGCATGGGTTGCCATATGTCAGTGGTTGGGAAAAGCATTGAAGCCAGTCCAAGTGGTCGTCACGCCAGGTGATGGCATAGGTCCGGAAGTTGTTGCAGCCGGTGCACAGGTGTTACAAGACGTGGCTAGCTTGTACGACCTCCAGGTAACCCAGATTGAACGACCGTTGGGTGGGGGCAGCATCGACAGGTTCGGAGAACCGTGCACCGATGAGGTGTTACAGGATGCGCAAGATGCCGATGCGGTTCTTCTGGGTGCTGTGGGCGGACCTCAATGGGACGATCCTCATGCAAGATTTACGCCCGAGGAAGGAGTTCTGCGTCTACGCGAAGGCCTTGGCTTGTATGCCAACGTACGACCGATTCGTGTTCATGACGCTCTGCTAGGTTGCTCGCCGCTTCGCCCAGAAATTGTGCGCGGGACTGACTTGGTGATTGTGAGGGAGCTCACAGGTGGTCTGTATTTTGGCCGGCCTAAAGAAATGCGAACCGTGGATGGGGAACCAGCTGCTGTGGATACGTTGCTATATCGCCGCAGCGAGGTAGAACGAATTGTCCGGCACGGTTTTGGATGGGCCGGTGCCCGCCGTGGCCGGCTCTTGTCCGTGGATAAGTTCAATGTGCTGGTTACCGGACGGTTTTGGCGAGATATCGCGACCGAGATATCTGGGGAATATCCGGATGTTGAGTTCTCAACGATGCTCGCCGATGCGTTTGCTGCGGCCTTAGTCCAACGTCCGACAGATTGGGATGTTGTGGTGACTGAAAATACCTTTGGAGATTTTTTAAGCGACGAAGCTGGCATGTTCACCGGGTCATTGGGCATGCTGCCATCGGCGAGCCTCGGAGATGGGCCGCACGCTTTATATGAGCCGGTGCACGGTAGTGCTCCTGACATTGCCGGCGATCATGTGGCTAATCCACTGGCTACTATTCTTAGTGTGGCGTTGATGTTTAGGCACTCATTTGGCCTTTCTCAGGCTGCTACGGCCATAGAATCGGCAGTTGAATCGACGTTGAATGATGGGTTTCGCACTCGCGATATTGGAGAGGAGGGAGCGCGTCTCGTGGATACTCAGTCCATGACGGCGGCGGTTATTGCCCGGATCGAGGGTCCGAGCATCAACTAAACGACGCAAGGATCTTGTTGCTGGAGCTTGGCTCCGACGCCCATATCAAATTTCAACTTACGACTCATTGAAACTGGATAATTCACCATGGAAATCGTTCTCTACGACACCACCTTACGGGATGGCGCGCAAACAGAAGGCGTCTCATTTTCGACCGAGGACAAGCTTCGTATTGCGCAGCGGATTGATGACTACGGGATTCACTACATTGAAGGTGGATTTCCAGGGTCGAATCCCAAGGACCGAGAATTTTTTGACCGTGCGGCGCAGATGACGTGGCGAAATGCCCGGATCACTGCCTTTGGAGCCACGAGGTACAAACATCGAGAGGTGGAGGCTGATCCCACGGTGGCGGCTTTGCTGTCCTGTCCGACGCCGACCGTCACGATTGTCGCCAAATTTTCCCGATATCAGGTAGAGACGGTGCTCGAAACTACGATTGACGAAAACTTGGCGATGATTAGAGATACCGTTCGTCATTTGAAGCAGGCTGGTCGAGAGGTTCTGGTGGATGCGGAGCACTTCTATGATGGCTATCAATATGACGCCGAATATACGAAGGCCTGTACTGAAGCTGCGTCTGAGGCTGGGGCAGACTGGATTGTTCTCTGTGACACTAATGGGGGATCGATGCCCCAAGAGATATCTGAAGCTACTCAAGCTGCGGGTGTGTGGACCGATGTCCAACTCGGTGTTCACATGCATAACGATGCTGATCTTGCCGCTGCGAACACGCTAGCTGGGATAGGAGCGGGTGCGATGCAGGTGCAGGGCACGATCAATGGATTTGGCGAACGTTGTGGTAATGCGAATCTCACCACGCTCATACCGACACTACAGCTGAAGCTAGGTCACGCATGTGTAAGTCCTGAGCAATTGCGGCAGACGACAGAACTTTCTCGGTATATCAGCGAGCTGGCCAACACACCTCCGGATGCTTTTATGCCGTATGTGGGCCACAGTGCGTTTGCACACAAGGCGGGGTACCACGGCAGCGCGGTTCGGAAGGATGCTGATGCCTATCAGCATATTGACCCCGCTGATGTCGGTAACGAGCCCAGGGTGTTGATATCTGAACTTGCGGGGCGCAGCAATATCACAGCTCGAGCGGAACAACTCGGTGTGGCCCTCGACGAGACATCTATCAATGCGGCTGTGGAGACTGTTAAGTCGATGGAAGAACGGGGATTTCAATTTGAAGGGGCTGAGGCCTCATTTTATTTGCTGTTACAGCGACTGCAGCATGACTACAGGGCTCCGTTCGAGTTTGTAGATTTCCTTGTTCTGGCTGAGACCCGACAGGGTCGCGACATGCTGTCTGAGGCTATGGTCAAGATTAAAGTCGGTGATGAAGTCTTCCAGACGGCTTCAGATGGCAACGGTCCGGTCAGCGCGTTAGACCATGCGGCCCGGAAGGCGTTGGAGCGATTTTTCCCGTCTTTAGAGCGAACGCACCTGGTTGATTATAAGGTTCGTATTCTTGATTCCACGTCGGCAACGGACGCGAGTGTGCGTGTGCTCATCCAGTCAAGTGATGGAACCAAAGAGTGGGGCACGGTTGGAAGTTCTACCGACATCATCGAGGCTTCCTGGTTGGCGCTCAAGGACAGTTACGAGTATGCGTTAGTTGTCACAGGTGCGGACGGTTCGACCTAAATAGACATGCGATGGAACATGGGCGTGATTCAGGCCGTGCGTGAAAGAGCCGATGCTCTACAACTCAGCAGATTTTCTTTCCGTAATATCCGCAGCGCATCTGAAAGGATCCGCTTTTCTTGCCCCCGTAGCTTCCGTCATCATCATCTCCGCAGGCAGCAACTGTAAGAAGCATCATTGATGCTAATGCTCCGCCTATTAACAGGCGAAATATGCGCTGTGGCCATATCGAGTTCCAGCGTCTAAGGGCACCTACTCGAGTTTGTTCTGGCGCCAAGGACATGTTTTAGAACCCACAGAATTAGGACACACCACCCGATGTCCAGCATTTCCCCGAAGCGTGCCAGAGTGGCACGAAGGTGCCTGTTCACCCGTGCCGTATTAACTCTACCGCCAGGCGTGTCGCATCGCGCAGAGCGTTATGCGGCATGAATTCCTTGACGGAGTGAACGTCGATATATCCCATTCCAAGGCACACCGACGTTATTCCTTTTTCATTGAACTCATGGGCGTCGCTACCCCCACCGGTGCTTACGTGCTGGGCGGTCATGCCGGTGGCTTCAATAGCGGTGTCGGCCAAGCGCACAGCGGGATCGGATTCCTCCAGTTCATATGCCGTGTAAAACGTGTGCGTTTCTATTTCAACCGAACCCCCGTACGTCTTGGCGGCCTGCGTGGCGGCATTGGTAACGTCAGTGACCTGGCGTTCAAGACGATCTTCGGAAAGGCTCCGACTTTCTACGGTGACCGTTGCTTCTGGGGCAACGATGTTATAAGCCTGGCCCCCTTCAATGGTTCCGACGTTCGCCGTGGTTGTTTCATCGACCCGTCCTAGCGGCATTTGGTCTATAGCGCGGGCCGCAATGGCAATCGCACTAATCCCGAGTTCGGGTTCGACACCGGCGTGCGCGGCTTTCCCCTTAAAGGTCATGACAAATCGTCTCTGGCCTGGTGCCCGCATAACAACCGTTCCGACCGGACCTCCAGCGTCGAACACAAAACAGCGTCGGCTGACGACATCTTGCGCGTCAAAGGCTTTAGAACCTATGTGGCCGACGTCTTCGCCGGTGGTGAACAGAAGTTCGATGGGTCCATGTGGCTCGTTTGATTCATGGAAGGCTTGAATCGCTTCCATGATCGCTGCGACACCAGCCTTGTCATCGGCACCTAGAACCGAGGATCCGTCAGAATAGACACCATCAGGTTTTACGATCGGCACCATATTGGGCGTAGGGAGAACCGTATCCATGTGAGCGTTCAAGATAAGTGGTTCGGTGTTTTTGCCTCGTGCTGGCCATGTGCCGATGAGGTTTCCGTGAGGATCGGATCGCCAGGATACGCCGAGTCCATCCATTCGCGGTTTGATGACCTCGACCACCCGTTCCTCATCGCCGTAGTAGCTGTCGACTGCTAGCAGAGCAACAAATGTTTCTAGTAGACGATCGTGATTAATTGGGATTGGAGGAATTGCAGCCATAAGTGCTTGTGCCATGAGTGAGCAATTGCCCCATATTTTGACGCAATTGCCCGTTCATGTCGCGGGGCCTGAATTTATGACCGATTCCAGTGAACGCTGAAGTCCCAGTCTTGGTCGGCCTCAATCCATCCGGTGATTTTCGATTCACGGCGCAGTAGCTTTCTGAGCTTGCCCAGTTCTGCTGTGTCGATGGCGGTTGCAGCGGTAAGGACAGGCCATTTACTAGCAGTCGGCGGTGCTGACTTAAGGCCCGCTTGTTCACTCAGGAGTATCGCAACGACATTTGTAGAGGTCAGGGTTGCGCCTGTACTCAGACCCAGAAGTTGTTCAGCTAGCTCCGGGCGATGTACAAAACGACGGGTTAGTTGAGCGCCAACAGCGGCAAGGCACCCGACAGGAAGGACAGTGGTTGTGCCTTTAGGCATAGCCGGCTCATGACCAGCAGGGAGTTTCAGTAATCGGCGTCGAGCGCCATCTGCTTCGACAATCAAGACATCCGCGCGCGAATCGTGAAGAAGCGCTGGCGCCATTTCCGGTTCGATCCCCTCAAATCGGCGGGGCGTGGGATTTGAGGTGACCACGGTGACAATGGGATGCAACTTCAGTGCTTCAGGGAGTTTTTTGCTCCACGAGGTAGGTTTCGAGACGATCAATTTGGGTGATTTGACCATCGATGGGGCGTGAATGACGGTTGATTTTGATGTCACGACCCGTAAACCTTGGTCAGCGAGCGCGTGTGCCAAGGCGAACATAGTGGTGGTTTTTCCGCCGGCTCCCACGATTGCGACGATATCACCATGTGTCGCGATGTCGCCGAGCGACGTGACGGCGTTCTCTGAGGAGTGCGATGCTGCTGCGTGCATAGGGGCAATTTAGCTCTTGTGGCCAGGGTGGTGAACTCGATGAGCAAGCCTAGCTCTACAACTTGTCTTTTCGCTCACGATTTGTTGACTGATTTCTCGACAGAAGTTCTTGAGGGTGTCGGGTTGTCTAGCGTCGATGCTCGACTAACTGCCGACTCGTTAGTTGCTGCCAATCTTCGTGGTGTAGATACCCACGGGATCGTACGGTTACCAATCTACGTAGATCGGTTGCGACAGGGCTTGGTTAACGTCAGTCCTGACATTAAGGTGGTGAGTGACGGACCGACCACTGTGGTGGTGGACGGAGATGCTGGACTAGGACAGGTTGTTAGCGATCTGGCGATCACGACGACGATCGATCGGGCGCGAGAACACGGCTTGTGTTGGACCGGCGTTAGAAACTCGACCCACAATGGCACGCAAGCTTACTGGGCTCTGCGAGGCGCACGGGCTGGTTGCGTGACCTTCGCATTTACGAATGGAGAAGCCATTGTCGCTCCATGGGGCGGGAGTGAACGATTTCTCTCAACGAATCCGGTGTGTGTTGCTGTACCTACTGATCCTCCAGACGAACTTGTTTTGGATATGGCTACATCGCAGGTCGCCGGTGGACACATACTGCTTGCTAAGAGCCGTGGTGAGTCGATCCCCGAGGGTTGGGCTCTCGATGCTGAGGGTAATCCGACCACCGATCCGGATGGTTATTTGAACGGTGGAACAATTTTGCCGTTGGGGGGGTATAAAGGAGCGGGGCTTTCGTTGATCGTTGACGTGTTAACGGGAATATTGTCGGGCGGGGCTTCGACGGTGGACGTGGGTTCAATGTATTGGACGTTTGATAAGCCCCAAGATGTCGCGCATGCATTCTTGGCGATCGACGTGGAACGCATGATGCCACTTGCGAACTTCAAGGACAGGGTAGCCGCTACTTTGACTGGAATGCGCGCTGTTGCTCGGCGACCCGGTGTTGATCGTATCTATGCTCCTGGGGATATCGAGCGCGACGCGGAAGTTCACCGGCGTGCTCACGGATGTCCGCTCACTATGGACATCATCGATAGCTTGTCTGTCTTGGCGGATCAGGCAGGTGTGGAGATGCCTAAGCCGGTCGGGTAACCCGCACAACATCGCATCTCAGGCTTGGTTAATCTCACGTCGCACGTAAACTAGGTACGGGTCGTAGCGAATAGGGGTCCACATGCCCTCAGCTGTAATCACAGGTGTCACAGGTCAGGATGGTTCCTACCTAGCGGAGTTTCTTCTTGAAAAGGGATACACCGTCGTTGGGATAGTGCGACGGACGAGCACTGAGAACAATGGTCGTATTGCTCATTTACAGGATGATCTCGTATTAGAGGCTGGCGACCTCCATGATCAATATTCACTCATTGAGATTCTTCAACGCCATCGGCCTGACGAGGTGTATAACCTTGCGGCCCAGTCCTTTGTCCCGGCATCGTGGCGGCAACCCGTCTTAACCGGTGAAGTGACGGCTCTTGGAGCAACTCGCATGCTGGAGGCAATTCGTGCGGTTGATCCAGCAATCAAGTTCTACCAAGCGTCCAGCAGCGAGATGTTTGGCCAGGTTCAGGAGTGGCCTCAGAAGGAGACCACGCCGTTTTATCCCCGTAGTCCTTATGGTGTGGCCAAGCTGTACGCTCATTGGATCACGATTAACTACCGTGAGAGTTACGGAATGTTTGCTTGTTCAGGTATATGTTTTAACCATGAGTCTCCAAGGCGTGGCATGGAATTTGTGACGCGCAAGTTGACCTATAGCTCGGCTCGTGTACATCACGGGGTTGTAACGTCGGTGCCGTTTGGTGATTTGTCGACGAAGCGTGATTGGGGATATGCACCTGATTTTGTCCGTGGGATGTGGATGATGTTGCAGCAGGACGAGCCGCGGGATTACGTGCTGGCAACGGGGGAGACTCACTCAGGATGGGAATTTGCGGAGCTTGCGTTTGACCACATCGGTAAGTCGGCTCGGGATCACATTACGACTAGCCAAGACTTGCTGCGTCCAGCCGAGGTTGAGCATCTGTTCGGAGATCCCGGTTTGATTCGAAAGGATCTGGGGTGGAAGCCAACTGTCACTTTTGCGGAGTTGGTCCGCCTAATGGTTGATGCTGATGTTGAGTTGGTTGCCAGTGAAATTGCCCATGCAGAGGTCATGGCTGCTCGGCGAACGGACTGACTGACTTGCTGGCGAATCGTGCCTGATCCGATCCTAGTCACAGGAGCCTTCGGGTTTATGGGGCCGCATGTACTCGAGGCTTGTTCCGTAGCGGGACACGAGGTTGTTGCGTCGACCCACGGAGATCACCACGGCATGCCAGTGGTGAATCTTGATCTATGTGACAAAAAAAGCATTGATGATGCGATCCGTGAAGTTCGGCCAAGGGTGGTCATCAACCTAGCCGGTGTGGCTGACCCGGGTGAAGCTCAGGCGAATCCGGTGCATGCATATGATGTGAACGTGCTTGGTCAGCTTCGCTTGATCACCTCGATGTTGCGGCATATTCCGGCCGCACGTTTGGTGACGTTGAGTTCAGCTGAGGTATACGGAAATGTTCAACAATCTGGTCCGGTCACCGAACTGGCACCCTTGGATCCGTATACGGTTTATGGTGCATCCAAAGCGGCGGCGGAACTTCAAGCAAAACAGTTCCATTACGCCGACCAGCTTGATGTGGTCTGCTTACGGATTTTTGGTACGTTAGGGCCGGGTCGATCGCCAGCTTATTTTCCGGGTCGACAGGTGCATCAGATAGCGAAGATTCTTGGTGGAGAGAGCAAGCCCATCGTGGACACGTTTAGCCTTGCTGGTGGACGTGATTATGTCGATGTTCGAGACGTGGCTACGGCGATTGTTGGGGTTGTCGAGCACGGGTGTTCCGGCAGGATCTATAACGTTGCGACAGGTTCAGCGACACCGTTACGGCTCGTGATCGAGCGTCTAATTTCGGTGGCGGGTGTAGCTGCTGAGATTCGAGAGGTTGCGAGTCCTGCGCCTGGTCGGCAATCAATAATCATTGCCGGAGATCCGAGTCGGTTGATCGAGGACACTGGTTGGCAACCACAGCGACAGTTGGACGACTCGCTCCGCGATGCGTTGGCGCACGTGCAGGGTGCCTCGAAAGCAAAGGGTGTGGCTTAACGTGGCATTGAAAGAGACAGAGATAAAATTTGGTACCGATGGGTGGCGAGCCGTTATTGGCGGGGATTACACCTTCCGTAACGTTGGGCGTGTGGCGCAAGGATTCGGCATTTACGTCCGGAAACATTGGAACTGGCAGCGTGGGATCGTAGTCGGCTATGACCGACGTTTTGGATCTGAGAGATTTGCTGCTCACGTGGTTTCCGTTTTGGTCGGCAACGGTATTCCGGTGCATCTGGTTGATCGCCCGTGCCCGACCCCGGTTGTCGCGTTTAGCGCGGCTCGGCTTCAGGCGGCAGGCGCAGTCATGATTACGGCCAGTCACAATCCTCCTGCGGATAACGGATTCAAGATACGGACTGCTACAGGAGCGGCTGTGGCTCCTGAGAAGCTAAGTGAGATCGAAGCTGAGGTGGCTCAGGTTGACGGTGATTCGGTGATTTGTCTGAACGAGTCATCGGCTGTCGATGCTGGACTCTGGAATGAATTTAATCCGGATCAGGCGTATTTAGACCATATCAGCACGCTGATCGATCTCGATCGTGTGCGTGCTCGAGATATAGAGGTAGTTGTTGATGCGATGTACGGGTCTGCGGCTGCATGGCTGCCACGGGTGCTTGGTGGAGGGCTACTTCGCGTAAGCGAAATCCATAGTGCGTGGAACCCACGGTTTCCGGGGCTTGCTAGGCCTGAACCTATTCCGCCGCAGACGGATGAACTATCAGTGGCAGTTCGTGACAGTGAAGCTGTCGTGGGAATTGCGACGGACGGGGATGGTGATCGTCTTGGCGTGGTTGATGGCTCGGGAGAATTTGTTGATCAGCTCCGCACAATTGCCTTGCTTGCGTTCTATTTTCTGGAACACAGGAACCTGCGAAGACCTCTGGTGAAAACACTTACGACGTCATCGATGCTGGAACGACTCGGAAAGATCTATGACGTTCACGTTGAGGAAGTCGGAGTGGGGATGAAATACGTTGCTCCAGCGATGACCGAGTTGGACGCCATTATGGGCGGTGAAGAAAGTGGTGGTTATGTGTTTGCGCCACACATGCCTGAGCGGGATGGCGTTGTAGCCGGACTGTATTTCCTGGATCTCATGGTTCGAGAAGGCAAGACTCCGTCGGAGCTTGTTGCGATGTTGTTTCAGAAACTGGGACGTGAATACCATTATGGTCGGACGGACTTTAGGTTTTATGCAGATGCACGGTCGGCCATCGAGGAGCAGGTCCGCCTGTGGGTGCCAGACTCGATTGATGGTGCGGCGGTACTGCGACGCAATGATGCCGATGGCTTTAAGTACTAT
>Ga0187827_10003575_pt1 | contig 19986 bp, 25 predicted proteins | sample ETNtaG_39_FD_167969 | JGI IMG/M metagenome (GOLD analysis project Ga0187827, IMG submission 167969) | Marine microbial and viral communities from oxygen minimum zone, Eastern Pacific Ocean - ETNP2014_SV_150_PacBio MetaG (Illumina Assembly) | ecosystem: Environmental > Aquatic > Marine > Hypoxic... | reverse complement strand
ATATGCAGAAGTTTCTGCATGATCTGCACCGATTCCTTCTTCAATAACTCGCCCTAAATCGTGAAGCAGCGCCGCAGTTAAAACAATAAGAAGATCTGCCCCTTCCCATCGACCAATGTGATACGCAAGATTGTAAACTCTCTGCGTGTGATCGAATCCATGCGAAATGCTTTTCAAATTCTCTTTTGAATATTCCTCAACTTTTCGTATAAGTGCGGATTCATCAGGAGACACCAGGCGCTCAAGCTCTTTTGAGATTGTCCATTCCCTCTCCTGTAATTTTTTTATATCACTGCCATTGGTTATCATTTTTCATCAACCCCCAAATCTTTTCTTAGCTGGGCTCGGACTGCGTTGCGCACGTACTCGCTTACGGAAGCGTATCCCCCACCCCCCTTCTTAATGTACGCCAACACCTGTTTGTAGTGCGCTTCTGGTATTTGCACGGTTTTCCATTTTGTTGCCCAGTTTTTTGTCATTTAGTTTCCAGATTAGTTAATTTAGGTGATATATATTTACTACGTGGCCCATATATAGTTTTCTATAGCGCGGGGAAGCGCTTTCAAAACATATATAAACCCAAATATACAATAGAGTATTGGGAGGGAGAGATAGTAGCTTTGTTAAGTGATTACTCGATAAAGCTCGGCCTCTCACCATTATATTCTTGGAGGTGGGGCGACAAGGCATGTCGCCTCTTTTCTCTAATCTGAAATTATTGAAAAACTAGAGTAGTTGGGAAAATAATTATTTTTTAAAAACAAGTTTAAGAGTTCCAACAGCAGCGTTTTTATTGAGAGAGAAAGACACTGTTGCCACAGAAATTTTCCCGACAGTTGATAAATTCTCAAGTGTGATCTTTCCAAAAAAAGGTTTTGTAACATCAGTTTCCTTTTTAAATTTCTTGTTAGATTCAACAATAAACATGTTTTCTTTCATAAAGATTAGATACTCTGCGAAAGACATGTTTTCAAACCCCTTTAATTTTTTATCTAAAATCGCTTTAGCAAAAAAACATAGCAGATTTGATTTAAACACAATTGCGCTTCAACATCAGTCATATGCCCAAGATCTTCCATATACTCTGTGATGCCTAATTTAAATTCACCGTTACAAACAAATTTTTTCCCAAAACTTATTTTAGCAGATTTCAAATACCGATAGCCTGGTTTGTATATTCCAACAACATCATCCACGATTTTAGATATTTCCATTATAGTGTTATTGGGTTAGGACTTATTTAAGAGTAACTCTTAGAGAATAATTTATAAATAAAAAAGACTAATAAAATTAGATATGGAGATCAAGTGCAGATGTGCCAGATTACTATTTACCAGCTGGATTATTCATAATGTGGTTTTTTAAGAAAACAAAAAATGTTGAAGAATTGAAGGGAAAAATTATGGAGAAACCCGCCCCTTTTTTGGCTACACACATTGAAGTTAAACAAGAAAAAGATATCAGAGTTTTATTGAAACCACAGAATGGATTTGAACAAACATCAGATTTTGAACAAATACTAAATAAATTTAGAAAATTAAAACCAATAAAAGAAGCACAAAAGAAATAAAAACACTACTAAAACCAGTCACCCCGCGAAAAAAATTATTCTCGTTTAAGGAACAAAAATATTAGTCCAGTTCAACGCTATTAATAGAATAATTATTGTTTTTACATTATCAGCTAAGAACGCGTTCGATGGTGTTGCAACTCCGAGTGCAAATCTGAACATTAGCAAAGTAAATACAATAATAATAAATGAAACAACACCACTTAAAATCGCTAGGCCGTGATGAAGTGTTCTCATAATAACAGAAATTAAAAGAGCAAGAACAAATCCGAACAAGAGATAATGTTCAAAGCTTGTCATCTTGCTTGGACGTTTAATTAAGAAAATGAAGAACATTCCAAGAATACTTGAAACAATAGGAAACGCAAAACAAAGTGGTGAAAAGTGCGCTTTTACATTTTTGAAAGTTTTTGCAATCATTTTTTTAATTCAATGGGTGTCTGTTCGAAGTCCCATGGTTTCCATATAGGGTATTCTTCTGTTATATATGCTTTTATTTTGTTCTCTTTAGCAATCTTTTTTGCCAGCGCAGGAGTGGTTTCAATGCGATTTCTTGCAGAATTATAGAACACTCGCTTGCCATACTCCTTAGCAATTTCCTCATACTGTGCTTTTGTCCCACCTTCAACAGTTCCTTTGAGAAGATGTCCTTCTGGTGTGATTCTTTCAAATTCTTTTTTGAGGTTTCTTGCTCGGCGTTTGATTCTGTTTGTTAATTGAACTGCATTCTTGAAATACACAGGACAATAATGAACTTTCAAATTATTTTTCTCAGCGCAGTAATTAATAATTTCTTTTGAAAATTCTTCAGAACCTTTAACACGATAGGATAATTCATTTATTGGTTCGTAACCGCGATCAGCTAAGGCATTCCAATTAGTGTCTGAAAATTCTAATTCATTTAAATTAAGGAACTCAATATTATTTTCCGCGCAGTAATCCACAATTTCAAAAATCTCATCGCGCATATCAGGAATTGCAGGGATTTCAACACCAGTTGTTATTTTAGATTTCAATGCTGGAAGAATTCGCTCTTTGTTTGGACCAAACAAGTGGAAACGAATTTCATCAAGGCCAGCATCTTCAAGCTTTTTGATATTTGCTTCAGTTGCCATATCACCCAAAGTGTATAAGTGAATGTGAAAGTTTTCTCCGAATTCTTTTTTGAGAAGTTTGATGTATTGAACACATTTGTCAATTTCAAGAAGCGGCTCGCCACCAGTTAGGCTTGCACCACGCGCAGACATTTCTTTAGCTTCTGTAATTAAATCAGAATCATTGCTAACTGGTCGCTCATTTGCATAAACTTGATCCTTACCACTGCGCTCATGAGAAATTGGACAATAGAAACAATCGCGAGGACACTTGCCAGTAATAAAGATAACCATCTTTGCACCGGGCCAGCAAAGTTTGCAACCGCGCACTAGCTCGCCACAATAAACTGAAGTGTTTTTGTCCTTGACAATCTCTCTAGGCATAGAGAATTGGTTATGCAAACTCTATTTAATTATATTGTCTAGTCTGTCAAACCTTTTTCACTCACTTTGAAGATTGCCTCGCCTTCTGGAAGGTGTGGACTGTCAATCAAACGAGCGATTCTCTTTCCACCTTTGCTCTTTCTCAGATAAAGTCGGAATGTTGCGCTGTGTCCGAGAATGTGACCACCAACAGGTTTTGTTGGATCACCAAAGAACATATCTGGTTTAGACATGACCTGGTTTGTTACATAAACTGCGCAATTATAAACATCTGCAAGTCTGTGAAGAGTGCTCAAGTGCCGATTTAGTTTCTGTTGTCTTGTTGCAAGAGTTCCACGACCAACATATTCAGATCTGAACAAAGACATCAAAGAATCAACAATAACTAATCTTATGTTTCCATCTCTGATATGTTGCTCTGCCTGTTCAGCCATAAGCATTTGGTCATCAGAACTGTAAGCTCGCGCCACTTTAATATTCTTCAACGCTTCCTCTGGATTAACTCCAAGAGTTTCGGCCATTTGAATAACACGTTCTGGTCGGAAAGTGTGTTCTGTATCAATATACAAACACTCTGCACCAAGTCCACCTTTCTCAACAGGAAGTTGAACAGTAACTGCGAGTTGCATGGCAATTTGAGATTTTCCTGAACCAAATTCTCCAAATGCTTCTGTGATTGCTTGTGTCTCAAGACCACCACCAAGAAGTTTGTCGAATTCTTCAGAACCAGTTGTTAATCTACCAATAACTTTTCGTTTCTCCATGAGTTTGTCTGCAGACTCGAAACCCATATCACATTTGTCTTTAGCAATTCCAATAATTTTCTTTGCTTTTGCTTCGCTAATATCAGCAGCATCAGCAAGATCCCCAGGAGCGCAAGTTGCAATAGCTTTAACTTCTTTGTATCCAGCTTCTTCAAGTTTCTTTGCAGTTGCTGGACCAATTCCAGTTAAGACTTCTAAACCCTCATCCTCTTCTTCTTCGTCCTCATCCTCTTCTTCAGATTCTTTCAGTTCTTCAGCCAATTCTTCAACTGGTTCTTCTTCTGTTTTCTCTTCTTTTTCTGATGAGTCTTCCTCTTCTTTTGGGGCTTCAGTTGATTCTTCAGTTTCTTCTTTGACTTCTTCAGCATCCTCTTTAGGAGCGTCTTCAGTCTTTTTTTCTTCATCGTATGTTAGTTCATCTTCTGTCATTTTTGTTACCTCACTATTCAAGAAGCTTTTTGGCTTCCTCTACAGGGTCAGATATACTGACCTTGAAAGCATTAAATTCCATTCGCTCGTATTGTTCATTCTTTTTTGCACGCCCTTCGAACAACATCTCTTTTCCAATAAGAGATTCTATTTTTGATTTCACAGAGTCTGGGCTGGCTTCGATTTCTTCAGCTTTCATTCCAAGCATTTCCTCAGCAGCGCCTCTAAATAGTGAGATGCGTATCGTTCCTGTGCCATCATCAATCATTGTGTTAACAATGGTAAGTTTATTTGGTTTAACTTCTCCACATTTCTCACAGGTGCCAGTAATTTTCTTATTGCAATTTGGACACATGTCGTAAACAAAATTATCTCCGTAAATGTTTGTGACCATTCCGCGGATTGCTTTGTAATTATCACCATCTTGAAGATCACTAATTTTAATTTCTTGACTATCTGCGTGCTCTCCGATTTCTGGAACTTTAATTCCTTTTGGATTGATTTTAATTTTCGTTCCTTGGTTTGCTTGGATTTCAATTCCGCGCTGACCTTCTTTTGTAAATCCGTTTTCAATTTTTACAATTTTTCCAACTTCAAGTTTCTCAATGATATCTGCCTGTTCGTTCCAAAGAACCAGCCGGGTTCCGCCAGTTCCGTCATTCACAATAACATTTGCAACTTTTCCTTTGTTGCCGTTTTTGTCAAACTCTCGCACACCCCAATTGTGTGTAATCCTTGCTGCAACTGTTGTGTTCATTCCTGGTTTCAGTTCTGAGATTTTTGAAAATATAACTGGAGCTTTTTTTGGAATTTCTTTTGTATCAACATCATCAGGATTAATAACAACCATTCCTTTGTTTCCAAGATTGATTTCGTAGCCGCCTTTCCATCCCTCGCGGATGTATCCGTTTTTGATTTGGATAATTGAACCTTCTTTGAGATTTCCGTTTTCAACCTGATCTATATCTGAAGCATTCCACAAAACTGCGCGGATACTTCCGGTTTCGTCATAGAGTTCTAGATTGCAGACTTTATTTTTCAAACCTTTCTTTGTTGTGAATTCTCGCGGCTCTGAAATGAATTTGATTCGGCCAGTTGTTGTGACTGCGCGCATGTCAGGCATAATATCTTTTATTTTCATTTGCGCTGTTTCAATAACTCTGTTCTGGGTTTTGACTCCAAGTTCATTAGCAATAATAAATGCAGCTCCTTCTTCAGAAACTAATCCAGAAAGCTCATGCTGCTTTTCTCTTATTCTTTGTCTAAGCTCGCCTTTCTGCAAGCCGGTCTTCTCTGAGACTGTATTGATTAGATCCTCTATCCTCCCCATAACAAACGGCATAATATGTCGTGCTATTTAAATTTTCGTTAACTAGTTAAGAGAAACTGGGGCGTATGTCACTGGTTTTATAAAGGAGAATAAGATTTGAGATTTCCGTTACCTTAATAAAAGTCCGAGACCATAGTAACGCCAATGAGAAGGACAATTGAAGCCGCGCTTTTCATCAGCGGCCGACCAATGACATTACACGAACTCGCAGCTATTGCTACAACTAGTTCTCTTCAGAAAGTTAAGGAAGCAGTGTTGAGTCTAAAAGATGAATATCAGCAAAGAGAATCACCAATTCGAATTTATCAATTAGAAGATGAGCGCTACAAGATGACATTGCATGGCGATTATCTAAAACAGGTTCGGGCTCTTGCGCCACATATGGATATGAAACGCGCAGTTGTAAGTGTTCTTTCCCACATTGCACTCAAACAAGTTGTTACACAATCCGAGCTTGTTCACAAATTTGGAAATCGTGTTTATGAATATATGAGAGATTTAGAAAAGCGTGGGCTTGTCAGAACCGAGCCGTACCGGCACACAAAGAAGATTACAACAACTAAGAAATTATATGCACTTCTTGGAGAAGAAGATTCTGGTAGTGTTAAAGTTCAGCTTGAAACTGCAAAAGCAGAATTAGAAGCAGAAAAACAAGCAAGAATGGATGCACTAAAACCAGAATACAAAACTCGCGCAAATAGGAAACGCCCAACGAAACTCCCAGAAAAAGATTTGACTCCAGAAGATTGGATGGCTAGAATAAAAACAGAAAAAGCAACTTCTCTTTCAAAACAAATGGAACAATTTGAAAAGAAATCCAGTAAAAAGAAAGATGATATGGAAGATGATTATATGGAAGTCTTTGAATTGAAAGGTGGGGATGGAGAAAATTAAACAAAAATGACAGATGTTTTAAAAGATACAACGATGGGCATAATAGGAATTATATTATTAATACTTGCGATTCTTTTCTTGTTTGTTGGAGTTTTTTTCATGTTTCTTGGAAGTATGAGAAATGAAACTTTTGGGATAGTGGCAGGATTAATAATATTTATTTTAGGAGTTGGAATGTTAGTTGCGTCAAGAATGCGACTTTTTGCCATGAGGATTTTTGTTAGATAATATTAGAGAATCGTGTTGAGTAATTAGTTATAAAAACCTCCCCACGTACTATTTTCTTGTGAAAAAACAACTAACCTCTTTGGATTTGTTTTATCTTGTTAAAGAATTACAGGACCTAGCTGGCGCGCGGGTTCAGAAAATTTATCAAGATGGAGATTCGGTTTATCTTGTTGTTTATGGTGGTCAAGTAAAACAAACACTTGTTCTTGCGCCAAATCGAATTACAGTAACTGAATATGAACATGAATTCCCAAAACAACCAGCAGGATTTTGCATGCTTCTTCGAAAGCATTTAATTAACAAACGGATTATTAGTATCAAACAACACGAATTCGAAAGGATTGTTGAAATTGAATTCGCTGACAGATTTTTAATTGTTGAATTATTCTCTGATGGAAATGTAATACTAACTGATAAAAATACTGGAGAAATTATCAAGCCACTTCACACGCAACGATGGAAGGATCGTGAAGTTCTATCACGGCACCCATACCAGTATCCTCCGGCCGGAGGAATCAATACATCTGTATTGAAAAAAGAAGATGCAATTAAAATTTTGAAAGAATCTGAAAAAGATTTAGTCAGAACTCTTGCAACTAAATTTTCTCTTGGAGGAAATTATGCAGAAGAAGTTCTTTACAGAGCAGATGTTTACGGTGACAACATGGGTTCAGAATTAAATGACAAAACGCTTGAGAAAATTTACAATCACACCAAAGAACTTTTCGAGCAAGTGCCAGCCCCGCAACTTTATGCAAAGAAAGGTCTTGTAACTCCATTCATTTTAAAGAAAGAAGAGGAACAACCAAAAAGCTATGCAACTCTTTCACAATCTGCAGATGAGTTCTTTAAAGAAACTGTCGTAATTCGTGACAAGCACGATAATCTTGAACATCGTTTGCTTGAACAAAAAGAAACTTTAAAGAAACTTGGGAAAGATGAAACCAAATATAAAAAAGAAGGTGACGATCTTTCGCAAGAACAAAAATTCAAAGAAGCTAATGCTGCGTATCAAAAATCCAAAAAAGCAAAGAAAAAAGAAACGGGATTGAAAGAAGCAATTACAAAAACAGAGAAGGATTTGAAAAAAGCACAGGTTGTTGTAAAAGAACCAAAGAAGAAAGAAATTGTAAAACAGGAATGGTATGAGAAGTTCCGTTGGTTCAAAACATCAGATGATTATTTAGTAATTGGGGGAAAAGACGCAACAAGCAACGACATTGTTGTGAAGAAACACGCAGGTAAATTAGATATTGTATTCCACGCTCAAATTATTGGCGCACCGTTTTGTGTAATTAAAGTAGAAAAGAAAAAGAAAGTTCCAGAAACCACAATTGAAGAAGCTGCACAATTTGCTGCATCATATTCAAAAGCATGGCAACAAGGACTTGGCACAGTTGATGTTTTCTGGGTTTACCCAGATCAATTGAAAAAAGAAGTTGGTTTGAAAGCTGGAGCATTTATGGTTCACGGTAAACACAATTACCTGCATAGTGTTGTTCTTGAATTAGCATTCGGTCTTGATAAAGATAGAAAATTAATTCATGGACCAGTAAAGATGGTTGAGAAAATTACAAAACAATTTGTTAGAGTTCAGCCAGGTCGTGTTAAAGCTGGGGAATTAGCAAAGAAAATCAAACACAAATTACGATACGAAGGAAATGTTAATGATATTCAAAGATTTATTCCTGCTGGAAAAGGTAGATTAAAATAAAATTTACTTGGTTCCGGGATATACAAGTACAGTATTCTTGCTGCTTTTGCATCTTGGACATTTCGGCAACTTGTAGGGATATCCTTTTGGTTGTTTTGCATTAAATGGTTTTTTACATTTTTTATATTTCCACTTTGTCAAGAATTGATCTCTAGTACCAATCGTTTCCTCCAAATTCATCTGATGTCGGCCTCTTTCGTTTTACAGGTTTTAGTGATTCTTCTTTCTTTTCTTTTGCTTTAATGTTCTTATTTAGAGATAATACTTCTTTGAATTTATCATATTTTGACTTTTTAATTGTATTAAATTTCACGACTTGTAATTCGTGTATCATATCTTGGTAAGTTTTGGTTTTGAAAAAACGACTATTAATAATTTTTACTTCAAGAATAACATTATTATTTTTTAGAATATCAAGATTCATGGTGGCTCCAGTCTTAATCTTGCCCCCATCTAAAAATCCGAGTGTAAGAACAAGGGTGTGGGCTTTTTTATCATGTTGATAAGAACAGTATTGAAGTACGTCTTCTTTTTTTATTTCAACTGATTGGTGTTTTATTTCTTCTAAAAGTTGCTTGCGTTCTGCATCCCAAAAATGCTCTAGAAGATTTAGACGATGATCTCGTTTGGTCCATATCCAAACATCAAAATGATAATACTGCACTTTCTCCAATACTTTTTTCTTTTCGGCCATCAATAAATACTGTATAAACTACTTTAAAACTCTTCCTTTTCTTCTGGCTCTGTTCGGAAAAATAGCTTAAGAAGAAGTGGAGATAGGAAAAGAGTGAGAACCATTGAAATGATTGTGACAGGAATTAAAATACTGTTAACGAACATACTTGAACCTGCTCCAAGAACTTGAGCAGCAATCACTAAGATTAACAATTGTTCCCCACCACGAGTCATCATTCCAATTGAAACACCAAGACTGTGTTTGAAAGAAGTTCCACCAAGTAAGCATCCGAGCATGTTTCCGATTAGCTTCGCACCAAGACCAATTCCAATTAATATCCAAACTATTGCTGAAAGACTAAACATGCTTGGATCAATTTGCAAACCCATCCATGCAAAGAACAGTGGTGCAAAAACTCCGTAAGTGAATGATGCGATTTTTGGAGAGAAGCTTCCAGTTTTTAGATATGGAGAATATGCAAGTGCAATTCCTGCAAAGAACGCTCCAACAACTGCAGCGAATCCGAGAATATCAGCAACATATGCAAGAAGCAGAATGAGAACAAAGCCAATTGCAAATTGCGCTTCTTCTGAACGCATGTGCTCACTGTATCGGATAATGTATGGAGAAATAACTTCCATACCAATGAAAATTAAGAAGAAAATTACAATCTTGCCAATTCCAATTCCATAATCAACAATTCCATTTGCTCCGACAAGTGCAACAGTAAATGCGAGAATTGTGTAGAAAATGAAATCCTCAATTACTGTGGCGCTGATTATTATTTCAGAAACTTTTGAACGAAGTCGTTTGAGATCAACAATTGTTTTGATTGTATTTGGTGTGGATTCACCACCCATAATCAGGGCAAAGAAAATTGCATGAACCATCCCAAGCCCAATTGATTTGAAAATAAAGTAAGAAGGAATCAGCACGAATAAAAACCCGAAAATCGCTAGGAAGAACCCGGTCTTTCCGGCTTGTTTCATTTTCTCCATGCTGAAATTAAATCCAACTAAGAACAATAATAAAATAATTCCGAGCATTGCCATATTCTCAATCGAACCGGGAGTAATAAGTTTGAGAACTGCAGTCCCTAAAACAACCCCAGCTAAAATTTCACCAAGCAATGCAGGTAATTTAAATCGTTCAAAAATTTCACCAAAAACTTTTGCCAATAATAAAAGAAGAATTAAGGAAAGCAAAAAAGTAACAATCATTTCTTGCCCCCTTTGAGAATTTTATTAAGAAGTTCCATTTCTGTTATCATCCCAACAATTTTCTCTCCTTTGAGAACTGGAAGCGCATCGATATTGTGTTTGAACATTAAACTGACAACTTCTCTAACACTTGTTTCTGGGGTGACAGTAAGCTCGTGCCTGTGCATTAAATCTTTTGCAGTTTCCGCAAAATATCCCATATCAACAATTCGACCAAACACCCCAGTAACTTCATCCCAAGAAATGTCCTTTGGGTCAATTAACAGTTTGAGAAGATCGTGTTGATGAATGTCGCCTACAAATTTTCCTTTTGAATTAACAACTGCAACTGCATCGGTTTTGGAACTGTTAAATGTTTTAATAACTTCAGAAATTTTCGCAGTCTCTTTAACAGTTTTGAAATTTCGCATAATATTTTTTACTTGAAGATTTGCAATATGGCGCATATTCTCACATAATTTCTGATACTATATAAGTGTTAGACAAAATGAATAAATAGAGAGAAGCCTACCGACAACATATGAAGATAACTGAAGTTTCTGACAAGTATCCAGTATTGAAAGGGGTGGTGCAGAGACTTCAGGAGGTGGATGGAATTGATGAGCTTTATCCGCCACAGAAAGAGGCAATTGAATCTGGATTTCTTGATGGGAAAAATCTTGTTCTTAGTATCCCAACTGCTTCTGGTAAAACTTTGATTGCAGAGCTTGCTTTAATGAATGAAACGTTCAAAGGAAAAAAAGCAATTTATCTTTCCCCGCTCCGCGCGTTGGCTAGTGAAAAGTATGAAGAAATGACTGAGAAATATGGCAAGCTCGCTAAAATCGGAATTGCCATAGGAGAGTATGATTCTACTGGAGCAGATTTGAAAGATTATGATATTTTGATTTTAACAAATGAAAAGATGGATGCACTAATGCGTCACGGACCAGAGTGGTTAAATGACCTTGGTTTGGTTGTAATTGATGAAGTGCATCTTATTCAGGATAAAGGGCGAGGACCGACATTGGAAATTGTCACAACAAAACTGATGGATCGAAATATGCAGTTCTTAGCACTTAGCGCAACAATTGAAAATAGTGATGAAATTGCAAAGTGGTTGAACGCAGAACTTGTTAAATCAGACTTTCGGCCAGTGAAACTTTCTCGTGGTATTTTTCTTAATAATGAAATTTCTTTCAAAGAGAAAGAGAATTATAAATTTAAGGAAGCACCCCCTCGTACAACTCCCTTAGCACTTCTAACAACAGACATTGTTCAAAACAAGGCACAGTCGCTCATATTCGTTAATGCGCGCAGAAGTGCTGAAAAAGAAGCTGAAGAAAATTCCAAAGAAATTTTCCCACTTCTAGATGATGAAACAAAAAAAGAACTTGAAACACTTGCTAAAAAAATTGAATCTGTTCTTGACAGTCCAACAAAGCAATGTAAACGCCTTGCAAAGTGTGTAAGAAATGGGGCAGCGTTTCATCACGCCGGACTCCATTCAAAACAGAGATCGTTAATTGAAAATAATTTCAAGAAAAATAATTTGAAACTAATTTGCGCAACACCAACACTCGCTGCTGGTGTGAATCTCCCAAGCAAACGTGTGGTAATTCGAGATTACAAACGCTATGGGAATTTTGGAATGGAACCAATCCCGATTCATGAAATCCACCAAATGTTTGGACGGGCTGGGCGACCAAAATATGATACAGAAGGAGAAGCGGTTTTGCTAGCACGGACAGTTGATGAATTTGATCAGTTGTGGGATCATTATATTGATGGGCGACCAGACCCGGTTACAAGCAAACTTGGGGTTGAGCCAACAATGCGAACGCACATCCTTGGTTTAATTGCAGAACAAGAAAGAACAAAAAAACAACTCTTTGAATTTTTTGGACGAACATTTTATGCATTGCAATATTCCGATACAGAAGCTCTTGAGCAAATTATTGAAAAGATTTTAGATAGTTTGTTTAAGTGGGATTTTATTGATCATAGAAATAATCGGTTCAAATGCACGCGACTTGGTTCTCGTGTAGCTCAGCTTTATTTAGACCCATTAACTGCATTTGAATTCATGCGAATGCTTGAACGCAACCCAGATGATGATTTGGTTATTCTCACAATTCTCTCAGATTCTGCAGAAATGCGTCCACTTTCAGGGATTCGCAGAGGCGAGGAATCACTCTTGTATGAAGAGTTTGAAAAGTATGATCTGGGGGATGAGCAGCTTCGAGCTTTCAAAAACGCATTTGTGTTTTGTGAATGGATGCAAGAGAAAACAGACGATTATATTTTTGATACATTTGGAATGCCACCAGGAACTTTTAGGATGAAATTAAATACAGCAGATTGGTTGATGTATGCCTGCTCTGAAATCGCTCGGCTTAGTGGACGAGATAAAATGATTGATAAAATGAATATTCTTAGAAAGCGATTGAAGTACGGGGTCAAGCTCGAACTCTTACCACTAATTCGAATTCGAAATATTGGAAGAGCACGAGCAAGGAAGCTACATTCTGATGGAATAAAAACTGTTGATGATATTAAAACATCAAACGCTGAAAAACTTTCAACTATTCTGGGAAAGAAAGTTGCATTCAAAATTATGAATCAGTTGGATATGAATCCGCAAACCGAGCTTTAAATTATTTTATAATGTTGCGCTACTAGCCAGAAAATTCCGTGGGCTATTGTTACCAAGAAGATATTTGGGAAAATAACGTAAACTGTGCTTAACATAATTCCCATCCCAAGAGTAAGCCAGACAATTTTCCAGCTGCGGAAAGAAATATGTGCAAAACTAAAAATAAACGACATTATTGCAATTGCAATAAAACCAGAAATATTAAAACTTAGAAGAAGTGGAAATAGCACACCTCTAAAAATAATTTCCTGTGCAGGTACGAACCACATTCCTTTATAGGAATTAATGTCTTTCCCCATAATTTTTTTGTAACCAACAGAATACCTGTTTTGTTTGAAATATGCAGCTACACCAAAGGAGAGGAAGAATGCAATATAGTAATAACCATCTGCTTCCAGAATATTATCGATTCTAAACCCTAACTCATGAAAAGTGAAACCGGAATACCATGCCACAAAAACTGCAAACGCAGCTGCACCAAGAAAAACCCAACGATGGTGTTTCATTGAAAATAATTTAAAGAAAATAATAAGTGGGATTAAAATGTACAGAGATAATAAAATGAGTTTAAGGATCATCAATAACTATCGGGAAAATAGAGTTATTAAGGTTGCGGAAAAGAATAAAAACTCTGAAAGATAGAAAAACCTAGTATTGCGGGGGTACCAAAGCGGTCAAATGGGCAGGGTTTAGGACCCTGTGACTTAGTGTCTTCGAGAGTTCGATTCTCTTCCCCCGCACCACTTTTACAAATGACAATAAAAATACGATGCCCGGATTGCGGAAGAAATAGAAACTTTTTACCAACTACACAAAACAAAGATGTTTGGAGTGCTCAATGTTTTTTCTGTGGAAAGCGTTTCAAAGTTTGTCCAAAGAATAAACCAGCGAGAGTTGTTTAATTTTAACCTGTGGGCATATAGAAACTCTTTTTAACTTAAGATAAGTACAAAGATTAATGAAAGTCAAATTCCAAGCAAAGCGGTTCACAGAATTTTTAGTATTTTTTGTTATGACGATTTTATTTTTTAGGCTTTTAGTTCTCGTAATAGGAGATAAATCAATATTATTATTTGGAAACGAAATACACCACTTTTACATTGGCGTGTTTTTGTTCTCTTTTCCGGGTATTTACAATTTTTCTCAGAAGATAAAACTTTAGATAAAATTAATATGATGGTTTTTGCAATTGGGGCAGGGATGATTGTAGATGAAAGTATTTTTTTAATTGCAACCGCAGGAAAACATATTGATTACTTTTCAATGCGCTCACTGCTTGGAGCAATAATTATGAGCTTGGTGCTGATTTCCGCGTTCTACTTAATAGCACAGAAAGGAGCTTTGAAACCTACCGAAACCGAAACCCATACTCGCGGCGTAACTTTAAGTTGTTTTTGAAAATATGAAAACTAGATTTGCGCATGTGTTTGTTGTGGGGGTGATTTATTATTAGTTGTTTTTCCTGGTCAAGAGAATCCAAGAAACTGTTTGTGGAAAACCCCTCAACAACAACAAGAGCGCTGCCTAAAGTTTCAAGAACATGCGCATCGCTTCCAACAATGGGGGTGAGATTATTTTTTTTGACCCACGTTTTCATAAGAAGATTTCGATCTTCCCTTAATGCAGAATTATGAGATTCAGCAGCATCTAAATGTTTGAGAAGGCCCGGGTTATTATCAAAGAAAACATGACTATTTTTTGGTTTTAGCCCATGTGGGTGTGGTAGAACAATCTTGCAGTTGTAATTTTCTTTTGTAAGTAATAATTCTTCGTTGGTTAAACGAGTGCGATTAAAATTAAAAATATTATTTGAAATTTTATTTGGTTCAACGTGTTTTTTGTAATATTCTTCAAGCTCAGACAAATTATAAAAATAAAGAAGAAAATCAGCATACGTTGATGAAGTGATCTCAACCCCAGGAACAGCGCAGTTCATTTCCTTGTGGTGTTTTTGCACAGCTCGAATGTCATTATGATCCATAAAAATGAGGTTGAATCCTTTTTTCTTAGCATATGCTAACATTAGCTCTGACTGCACGCTTCCATCAGAAAAGTGTGAGTGACAGTGTGGATCTACAAGAGTACGCCCCTCTTTTTTGTACTCATCAAGCCTTAGGTCCATAGATACAAAAAGTGCTTGTGTTCACATATAAATGTTTTTAATTCAACCATCGCATTACCAAATAGACCCAAACAAAAGTTAGCATATATTGATCAAATCCTATTTCTATCCACACCAAACTAAATGCTAGCAAAATTGGATAAAATATTTTCATTAGTGGTTCATCTTTTACAAAAGAGGTGTATGCGTTCCCCAAAATAAATCCTAAACCAAGCATACATGCTAATGCAAACAGTGGCCCGAATTCCATTAAAGGGGGGCCAAGGAATGTGGACGTCAGAGAATTTTTCGCACCTAAATATTCTCCAAGATAATCTCTAGGTCTAGCATGACCAATTAAGAATTGACCTTGCTCAACTCCAAAGGGAATGCTATCACTAAGCACTTGCTCATAGACCTGGTGGGTTGTTGCAGCGCGGTAAGGTAAGAGCGTAGCTGGGTTTGCAAGACCAGATACAAAGAAGCCAATGAACATTACAATAAGAAGCGCAGATACAAGTGGAATTAAAACTGTTTTGTTGTTCAGGGCTTTTTTCTTGTATGCTACAATTGACCCGCTTAGAAGCACAAGAAGAATAGCAATTCTAAAACCAGTTAATGCAAATAATGCTGTGCTAGCAATAATCCAGAAATAAATTTGATTTTTTTTCTTAAGATGAAATAGCAAACCAACATAACCAAAAAGGTAAAAGAAAATTGCACCAGACCAGGCCCACGCTTTGTCAAGGTTTACACGAAGGGCTGTTTGGAAAAGTGGAAGGCCGCCAATTTGGAAAAATGTAAAAACAAGAAATGCAAATCCAACAGCTAAAAGAGCTTTGTAAAAATTAATAGGGAGTCTTCTCCATTTGGAAATTTGTTTTGAAAAGTGATACAATAATTCAAAAGCAAGAAGACAGATTGCAAACGATAATATCCAAGTTATATTGAAAAAGTTTGAAAGGATTGGTGTATAATAAATTGCAAGAATTGTGATAAATGCAAGGACAAAATATGGATGAATTTTTTTACGTTTGAATTTTTTAGAAAGTGTAAGACCAAGGTAAAATGTTAAGAGAGAAAGAATAACAAATCCAATTCCAAATAATGTTGGTTTTCCAATGTTTTTCCAATAAACAAAACCAGCACCGGCTAGTGCTAAGAACCCGATATAAAAAACTAAAAAAGATTCTGGTTTGAATATATTAATTTTGGAGAGTTTCATTTTCTACTTTATTTTATTTTGCGGTACATTTTCTCTGTCCCAGTGTAAACCACTGCAATGTAACTTAGAGAGAAGTATCCAACAACATAAGTAATCATATAATATGCTGCGCGATCAAGAAGAACTGCAGCTGTTATTGTACTTGCTGGAACGCCAAGCATTGACATAAGCAATATCACTGCGCTTTCAAATGCGCCAGTTCCACCAGGAACAAATATTAAGAAACCAAGAGTCATGCTGACAGTTACAACCGCAACCAAGCGAAGGAATGGAACGTGGAAACCCATTCCTTTGAAAAGTAACCAGAGACCAAGTGCTTGAAGAGGGTACCACAATAATGCAGCAACCAAAGTTTTAGAAATTGTTTTTCGATCTTTTGACAGCCGTTTTAGAGTTTTAATAAATGTTTTTCTCTTTAAATGAAGATTTTTTACAAACGCATCAGCAGATTTAAAGTGTTTTCGAAGTATTTTTAAGAAGCGGAAGTGGTAAAGCCAAATAAGGACTTTGTTGAACCTTTTTTTGTTCTTACTAATTTTGAAAATAACTAAAACAACAACTATGGCAAAAATTAGCGCAATAAAAAACCAACCAATAAGGAAATATCGTAGTTTTTCAATTTGAATAGAGAATAATAAAAAGAGTGTTGAAAGTGTCATGAAAATTGCAGCTGCAACTAAGAACACTAAACTATCCATCCCATAGATTCCCATACAAACAGAACCACGCGCACCTGTGGCTTTTTCAAGATAGTATGCTTTAAGTGGTTCACCCCCAACACTTGGGCCTGGCGTAAGTTGATTTATTAGTGACCCAGCCAAATGGATTGGCAACAGTTTCCAATAGCTGATTTTCTTAATGTTTCTAGTTAAGAGGTATGCCTTGTAATTAAATAGCATAAGAGATGCTACTTTTGTTAAGAACATTAAAACAATAAACCAGATATTGATAAGTGCAATTGTTCTGAAAATTGCACCATATCCAATAAATTTTAGAAGTATAATTAGAACTACAAAACCAACCAGCGTGAGCAGGAAGTTTCGTTTCAAGTTTTTGATAAATTTTGGTGTCTTTGCAGCCACAAAACTTGATTTGGATTTCTTCTTATATACCTTTTCCCAAGCAAAGTTAAGTTTCATAAAACTATTTAACTGAAATACTGTCAAGCAAGATACAATGATTGGATTAATACCTGCAGCAGGAACTGGTTCACGGCTTGGAGAACTTACAAAAGATACACCAAAAGAGTTGCTCCCAGTTGGAGAAAAACCTATTATCGAGCATGTGCTGGATCAATTTAAAGAGGCTGGAATAACAAAAGTGTTTATTATTATTGGACCTGGCAAACATGCAATAATGGATTACTTTGGTAATGGGCAGCGTTTCGGTTTTGAGATTTCATATTTATTCCAAGAAAAACCAGAAGGTTTAGCAAAAGCAATTAATGAAAGTAAGGCCTTCATAGATGATGATTTTGCAGTTGTTCTCGGAGACAATCTCCTTTTTCCCAAAACTCTTTTGAAAGATGTTATCGCTGAAAAAGTTGCAACTGGTGCAGATATCATGCTTGTTGGACGAGAGGTTCATGATCCAGAGCGATTTGGAGTTATAGAATCTGAAGATGGAAAAGTTGTTGGACTTGAAGAAAAACCAAAAAACCCAAAAACAAGCAATGCAATTGTAGGTATGTATGTTTTCAGCCCTGAAATTTTTGAAGCGATTGCAAAAACACAACCAGGCGCCAAAGGAGAATATCAAATCACAGATTCAATTAAAATTATGTTAGAAGAAGGAAAGAATATTAGAGTTACTTCACATAAAGGAGAATGGGTTGATATTGGAACAAAAGAAAGTTATGAGGCAGCTAATGAATCTTTGAAGGAGAAACAATGAAAAAAACAACACTTGATAAATTTGCAGAAATCTCTGAACTCGTGAAATCGAATGACATTTATGATATTCATGATTTGAAATTAAATCATTTAACGGTTTCAACAACAAGGCTGCATTCAGGAAAAGAAACACGCGGCCATACTCATCCTGGTGATCAAGAAGAAATCTATATTTGTTTAGAAGGTTCTGGAAAGATTATTATTGGAGAAGTTGAAAGCTCTTTTGAAAAAGGAGATTTGCTTGCAATTGAATCTGGTGAATTTCATAAAGTAATAAATGATTCAGAAACGGATTTAGTGTTTTTATGTGTTTTTGAAAAGTACGAACGAAAGTAGAAATAGTTAAATAGGTTGAGAAGAATAGAAGAATATTATGGAATATTATCGATTAACTATTACAATAAAAAAAATCCCAACTAAATTATATTCTGACTTTGAAGAAGATGTGGAAAAGAAAATAGAAGAGAATGAAAGTGAAAAGGGATTATTTAGATATAAAATAGCGATGGTAGCAGCGGGTTGGGTTCTTGAAGATTGTGAGATTGTTCTTGCCGGAGATTTAGAACGCATAAAAGCTGTAAGAGATAGTATTGTTTCTTTAGCAAAACCAAGATACACCGGTGGACTGCGAAAGCGATACATAACTAAATTATCTGACATTGAAAAAATGGAAGGAGAATCAATAAATTTGGATAGCGATCTTTAGATAATTTATTCTTCCAAAACAGTTCGTCTGAATTCTGTGAAATCTGTTAAAAGTTTATTAATTTCTTCATCAATTTGTGCTTTCAATTCTCCAGGTACAACACCACTTGGTGGTTTTTCCCATTTGATCCCGGCTGGTGGTGCGCCGGTTGCATCAATTTCAATTGCGCAAAGAATTTCATAACAAAACCACGCATCTTTTGTAAGTTTTAACCCACCGGTTCTAATCGGTTGGCTTTTCTGTGATTTCTGTTCTGCTTTAGAAATGTAATTTCCTTCAAAATCGCCAGCCCACTCTTTCATTTTCAAGCCAGCGTCGTGTATAATATCTGCATCAACAACTCCAGTTGTATGATTCATAGCACCGCGAATAGTGTGACGAATTGATCTTAAAGTTGTTTCAAGTTCTCGCATTGTAGGCATAGTATTATTTTTAATCAAAGAACTACTTAAACATGTTGATAGTGACTATTGTGTTTTTTATCAAAAACCTTATAAATACTTACCATATAGTAAATAAACATGGATAAAAAGAAAGATGGCCGCGGCCGCCCTGTAAAATCGCTAATACGTGACCGAATGCAACAAATTGTTGATGCACTCGGTGCAGCATATGGATATGAAGTTTACAAAATTTATCGAGCTGTTTTTGAGCCAGTAAGTGTGCGTTCAATGTATTATCATTTTAAACGTGGTGTGCAGCTTGGAGAATTCAAAGAAGTTGGGGCGCGACAAGAACCTGGACCATTTACTTGGGGTCGAGAGAGTACACATATTTATTATTCTCTTGGAGACGCTGCAAGTCACAAGGCAAATGTGGAAATTCAAAACAAAATTAAGGAAATTGGATTTGAATATAGAGATCCTTTGAAATTATAAAGAATTGTTTAATTTTTTGAAAATTTAATAAAATGTTTATTTATTTTCCATATTGTAAATAAAAGATAAACACAGACTCCTTTGTTTCCTTTGGAAATATATATGTTGTTGTGGGTTTTATTTTTTTTTATTATTATATTCTATATGGTTAATAAATATATATATATAAGGGCTTTTTCACAACCAAGATTTCATGTGGAAATCACAAACAACCCCTTAATTTCGTGTGGACGGCTCTTTGTTTCG
>Ga0187827_10003572_pt1 | contig 20004 bp, 17 predicted proteins | sample ETNtaG_39_FD_167969 | JGI IMG/M metagenome (GOLD analysis project Ga0187827, IMG submission 167969) | Marine microbial and viral communities from oxygen minimum zone, Eastern Pacific Ocean - ETNP2014_SV_150_PacBio MetaG (Illumina Assembly) | ecosystem: Environmental > Aquatic > Marine > Hypoxic... | reverse complement strand
AACAAGATAATTCCTCATATCCAGCAGGTCATAAGCCGGATAAGGAAGATCATCAATATTTTTGACCTGTTCCCTGGGCATCGTTGTAATTATTTCGCTCTTCCAGTCTCTAAATAATATTCCATTTATTCCGGTTAAATCACTGCCACCTTTCAAAGAAGAAACCAACTCTTTAATAGTGATTTCACCTTCACCCTTAACTACAATGTCGATACTGGTGTTATTCATTATTATCTCAGCAGCCGCAGAGATAGATCCGCCCACAATCAATTTGGTCTCTGGAAAGCTCTCTCTGATAATCCTGCTCATTTCTTTTATATACTTGTACGCAGTTGTTACTATTCCACTAAAACCAATAACGTCTGGATTGAAATCATGTATCCTTTTGATCACCTCAGAATAATGTATTCTCTCCACATCAACATTAATGATTTGCACATCGTTCCCATCTTCAATGAGTGAAGCTGCAACATAAAGGGCGCCAAAAGGGGGATAATGTGTAGGCTTCTCCCTTAGAGGTGGTATTATTAACTGTATTCTGCTTGACATTACTTATCTCAAAACAACGAAATATAATCTAACTATGAACTCAAGAAAGACTGTAGCCCCCAACTTCGATTATTTCTCTTTTATACATTCTCTATTGTTTCCCTGTCTTTCCTTCCTAACTCATATAATTTCTTGAAATATGTATCTCCCTGATATAACACTGTAAAACCCCCAGTTTCAACGATCCTCCCATCTTTCAGAACAACAATCTCATCCGCATCCATAATGGTAGAAAAACGATGGGCAACATTAATTATGGTAATCTGATTGTGAAGCTTTTTTATAGTATCCTTGATATACCTCTCTGTAATGTTGTCTACGGCACTTGTAGCTTCATCAAAGATAAGTATATCTGGTTGACGAATTAATGCACGTGCTATAGCAATCCTCTGACGCTGCCCTCCGGAAAGTTTTACACCGTTATCTCCTATAATTGTGTCCAGCTTTCTATCACATTTTTCAACAAACTCTATTGCATTTGCCATTTCCAAAGCTTTATATATCTCCGTATCATTTCCGTCCTTCATGCCGAACAATACATTCTCTCTAATGGTATCATTAAACATGAATACCTCCTGTCCGACATATCCGATACGACTATACCATTTGCTGTTATTTACGTCCTTTAACGAAACACCATCTAATAGTATCTCACCAGACGTCGGATCGATGACTTTCAGAAGTAAATTCAGCATGCTCGTCTTGCCAGAACCTGACTCACCAACAATAGCAGTCAAGAGGTTCTTTTTAAATGAAAAACTTATATTATCTAATGCCAGTTTTCCTCCTTGTTCGTACTTCAAAGAAACCCCTTTAAAGAATATCTCCTTCTCAAAATTGGCAGGCATCGTTCCAGTGGTTGTCTCACTCTTATAACTTTCCTTCATTGCTTCATATGTCGCCTCTCCATATGGCAACATAGACATAAAAAGTAAACTATTACGTCCTACTGCATTCATAGAAGGCAAAAGCCTCTGCAATGCAAGAACAAAAACTCCAAAGGTGGGAATGCTACCGGCCATGCTATCATTACCAGATCTATTCACAACCCACCCAATTGCAACACACAGAAACCCGAAGGCAACTGTTTCCATTAGTCTTGAAGGCATCGCTGTAAAGATTGCATCTTTTCTTGCAAGTTGATAAAACCATCTTAGTGACGAGTTAAAGAGGTTCTCCCAGAATTTTACAGCCCTGAAAACTCTTAACATCTTAATGCCATTCAGGGCCTGCCCACAATAAACTGCAGCATCACTAGACGCTTGGGTACGGGCTTTGCCCGTAAAATATGAAACTCTCGATGCAATATAACGAAAAAGCAGAAAAAATATACCCCCAAAGAAGATAAGAAAGAGAGTTGCTTCAGGAGTAATTATGAACAAGAGTGAAATAATTAGAATACACTTTGAAACGTCAGCTATAAGATCAGGAATTATTGAGACAAGATTATTCATCTGATTTGGAGCAGTGAGGACACGATACTCTAAATCTCCTAATCTATGCCTGAGAAAGAAATGATAATCTGCACGCAGAAGACGATGAAAAAGAGTGGTCTGGCAATGTTCGCGGACCGACAAACCGAGAAATACAGATAGAACCTCCCTGAAATAGCCTAAGATATTTTTTAAAAAAATAGCTATAAAGAAAATCAAGAGAATAGAAAACAGAGGAGAGATGAAGGTTACACTCTCTGCCACTTTGAATAGAGATGAAACAATTCGACCCTTTTCACTTACGCTATCAGCACTATCTACAACCTGAGATATAAGAGGAAATAACATTCCAATGCTAAAGGCTTCAGCAAAACTGTATGAGATTCCTAAGATAATAACAACAATTATCAACTTGAGGCGTTGTCTAAAGAAATATATAAGCGCCTCTTTTGATTTGACGGTAAACTTATATTTCTTATCCATACTTTAATTCCAAACCTTTACCACCCACCTTTAGTTTACTTTAGCTTTCGGCTAGTCATGTCAATCACTTTATCCTCACCCCATTGCCTGGCATACAAATCATTAGCATACCGGATTGCATTATCACGGTCGTTTCCTTCGCCAAAACCTTCAAGTAACCAACGCATATATGTGCCTATCCTTTCACCCCCTCTTCCATCACGAAAAGGGTCTAATTTATCAATATAAGATGACCAGTCTCCAAGTTCTTGCTCGTTTCCAGGATTTCTCTTATATCGTTTTAAAGCCATTATCAATCTGCTAATATCATCAAAAATTACCTTCTCATACCCCCATGTATAAAAAGAATGTGAATGATACCCGGGCAAATCACAGTGTATTCCCCTGCAACCGGTAATTACAGCCTCAGTAACTGCAGATGAGATACCTATGCCAACAGCTATTTCAGCCCTTGATGATGCATCTGAGGGAAAACGGCCAATGGCATTTTCCAGCCTTATTAAACGACCTGTCTGCTTGGCCTTTAATGCTAGACCATGCACACCTGTCAACTGGTTGAAATATGTGGGCTTCTTTTCTTTAATGATAATAGCAATTTCATAATCTTCTATCAGCCATTCTAGAAATGCATGGTAAAATGTATTCATCATATTTTCAGAAAAGTACAGGTCTTTTGTATAAGTATTATCGAATAATGCTATAACTAATTTTACACTTTCATTATTCTGAACATTTTGAATTTCGAGTTCTTTTGAATCACCATGAAAAGCTCTATCAAACGGAAAACCTGAAACAATACTATTTTGTATTATTTTACTATTCCCCCGGTGGTTATTCGCTTCTTCTCCCCAGATGAAAAACAAGTGATTCGCATTATATCTGAGAAAAGGCAAACACTTGTTCAAAGTCATGGTTGAACGTTGGATCCCAACACGAATCCCATCTACAAAATCAAGAGCCATTGACTGAGTTATTGCTTCAGTTGTCTGAACTCCAATATCAAGAACAATCTTTATGTTCAAAGACCTGTAAAATTTTAACCATAATTGTATCTCCAATAAAAGTGTTCTGGCAGTCATCATTATCCATTTATCTAAAGATGTACCAGGGTGCATAGCTAATTTCGGGAATTTTTTATCATCTTTGTTGTTCCAGATACCTCTCGTATTCTCATCTCCATTATTTTTAACATGAGACATGGCCTTCTTTTCTAGACATATCCATCTCATGTTCATCATTTCAATCTGATCGCATATCTCTCTTGACACCGGATTTTTTGAGGCCTTATTCATGTCAAAATAAATAAGAATTTTTTGTGGTTCGAAGATATTTTGAGAATACCAGAAAATATCTGAACGGGTATTAATATCAATTCCTTCGGCATAATGAAGAGCAAGGGACGCCTTGAATTCCTTAAAATTATTCTTGCTCATAATAATATTGTTAAAAAATATGATTTTCTTCAATATATTCCGAATGTGGTTTTTTATAACAAATTTGGAATAATTAAAATTATAGTAAAGTTTTATTGAGAAATAGTTTTGATCCCATATAGCTTTAAGTTCTTGAAGCAATGGAGAATACGAAGAAAAAAGAATATGATTATTCCTTTCCTTATCAAGATTTTCATACCAATATACAATTAAGGATAGACGAATAATGGGATATATTTCTTCACCTATCTTTCTTTCGAAGTAGATATCAATTTTTTCCTCAGGTAATAATTTAACAACTTCTTTATATGCTGCCCGCTCTTTTAATTTCTCGAGAATTTTGTAGGCATTTTCAGGTAAATCGAATTGAAATTTCATCCCCATTGACTCACCCCCAACCTTCATATCACCTAAAGAGTATACAATTTCTTCAATTTCGATCGAAAGAATTCTTAACATCTTAATATACTTAAGTATCACATACGCAACATAAGATATTTCAAGAAAGCGGATAATGGAACCCTTGTTCTGATAACTTATCCTGCAAACTGCAGGCAATGAAAATACGGAGAAACGATCAAACCATAGTATCGTCGGCATATGCTTCTTCATATATATTATTTTTTATGAATTATGGAACAAAAGATAATACTGTATCGACAATTTTTTCACAGGGGTAATCAAGATTGAGCGATTTAGTGGCTTTAAAATAGTCTGTCACTGCTAATGGATTGCTAAAAACGTATTCTATTTTATTTAACATTTGTGATTGTTCTTCTACAAATAAGCCAATACCTTCTTCCAGCAATGGGATCTTCCAATATCCAAAATTTTCAAGTAAGTGGTCCTTAATTTCACTTCCACATAGCAGATATATTACAACACCAATAGGGTCTTCAGAAGAACAACTTAAATAAGCATGGTCTACTCCTACCGTTGAAAAGCAGGTACTAACAATATCACAGGCACACAAAACTTCCTCAACAGAAAACTCATCGGATGGAATGATTGCATCGATGCACATGTCCTTGAGATATTTCCAATAGACTTCATATTTGTCTTTGTATCCAGGGTGCGGGCGTATTAAGAACTTACACTTCTTTTCGTTATATTTACAACCCTGAATAGCCTGTACCATCACCCTGAAATTGAATGTATGGCCGGGGATTTCGGGATCTTGACCAAAATACCCTACTAACTTTTCATTTTCTTCAATACCTAACCTTTCTCTGGTTACTTCTCTCAACGTATCCAGTGGTTTTGATAAATATGCAAAATGCTTGGGTGACCCGACAACTTGTATTGGTGCCTTTGCGCCCATATTTCCCAGCTTTTCTGATGCCTTATCAATAGCAAAATATAAGTCGGGGTAACCGTCTCTCAGGTGATTAAATGTTCCCCATGTATCTATGAATTGAAAAGACGGGATATTTAATCGCTCACTAGATGTCCAGTATAAGACAGCTTCATCTATCCCAAATCCCAGAGTTGCCAATCCACAGAATACTGCATCAGGTTGTTTTTTAAGAATAATCTCACGCGAGGATTCAAGCAGTTCCCCTAACAGTTCTTCAGGGGAATTACGTGGCACGAAGGCCTTTCTGTTATCCAGAGAAAACAAATCGGAACGAACTCTTTCTTTTTCCAGAAAATTATATGCCTCTCCACTTACGACAACGGAAGCCTTTATCCCTTTACTAATAAAAGCATTTATGATGTGTTTAATTTGATGAGCTGCACCTATGTCACGTGCAGTAAATAAAATATGTGTATTCACACCTGTTCCACAGTCTATTCCATAATATTTGTCATCTTTTCAAGTCTCACGAATTTATCATACTCCTTTTCGGGAGACACAGACTCTCTTCGTATACTTCTATCTATAAGTAAGGCAATATTATACCAACACACCTGACGCATCATGTTTTTAAGGCCTGAAGGTATTTTCCCGTAATTGTCTTCAACAGTTTTCAATCTCGAATTAAACAATCCTTTTGATATATTCTGATCCATACAGAAACGATGCACCAGATATGCAATATCAAAAGCAGGAGGAAACCATGCATCCGGAGTTTCTTCAAAATCGATTAGAATAACGGATCCATCTTGAAGGGAAAATATTACATTTCCAGAATGTAATTCACCATGTACACATTGTGCGTCAGGTTCCTGACATAAATATGGATTAAAACCCTCAACCATCATCTTTAACCACTCATAGTTACGTTCTGCCCATTCCCGTCGATCGTAAAACAGAGAGAAATTTTTTGTCTTGAGCAATTGTGCGACTATCTCTTTTGTATTTGAAAGACGCTCTGCAGTCTTGAGTGCAGCGGCATGTATATCATCAGCAGAATTGAAAGACCTTAAGGCCTCATGCATACGTGCTACAGCAAGAGAAAGAGAAGCAAGATCACTATCTGAACCGTCAAAATGCCTGCCTTCAATAAAATGGAAAACAGACAACAAATAAGCATGACCGCCCCAGTGTATCGTCAGTTGGGAAACAATTGGCAAATTAACAGTTATACCGGTATCAAACAGATGATTTGTAACCAAATCTTCAATATCTGTGTTTTTTCGAGAGCGACGGGTTACCCGTAAAAACAGTTTTTCTTTCCCATTATGCAAACAATAGTGACCTGCAGGGTCAATAACTGGTTTAAGAGATTTTAGTGAATTTTCTTCTGTTGAATCTGTTTTCAGTACAACTGACAATATAGATCGAGCAATGTCCGTGGGAACACTGTAATCATACAAGATTTTTTGTGGACGGACATCACTGTCCCACGCCATATCAGCTTCTATAATAGAGCACATAGTTCAGCCTCCAGGTTGTTTTTGATCATCAACTGACTGTATATCATCCCAACCGATTGGTCTGCCTTTTTGTAAGTCTTTTGCAGCAACCTTACGACTCACATCATTCCAGTCTTCAGCTGGAATTCCTTTCATAGGCCATGCAAACGTGACATTATCAAGACAGAGAGGTTCACACTCTTTAATGTCCTTTGCCGCAACAATACATGCCCTGCATTCTAATTGTTCTGGAAGTTGCAGCTGTCGAATGCCATCCCCAAGTGCAACGTAACAATTGCGGGCTTTCTTCACCATTCTTATGAATTCATCATAATATAAAACAAAAGGCGTGTCCTGATCGTCTTTTACCTTCTTGTGATATAGGGGCTTTTCAATAAAACTTGCTCCAAGAGCAATAGCTACATATATCATTTCGTCACCGTTATAGTGACAGGCAAGACCCACAGGCCATCCAAAAGCGTTTGAGTATGTTTGCAGTAATCTCAAATTCTGTTTGTCTGCGGGGCAAGGCGAACCATCTGGTCTGTGGTTTATTATAAGATTTTGTACACCCATATCTTCTGCCCATTTGACTGCTCCAGCAACCTCGTGAAGTAATGCATTGCCCGTATCCATTATCACTGGAAGACCGCTTTTGGCACAATGCTCTATTAGAGGTCTATTTGTAATATTTTGAGATGCAATTTTGACAGAGGCTCCTCCGGATGCAACCATAAAGTCTACACCTTTTATGTCATACACAGAAGCTATAACAGGCAACCCTCTGTCACTGCAGTACTCAATGAGTTTTTCATATTCATTAAGAGGTACCCTCTTTCGTTCCAAAAGATCACGATAGTTCTCTGTCTTATGTCCAAAATCTGTATTATAAGTATGCGTCATTGAAGAATCCCATAGTACAGATAAATCATGAAGAATTTCAGTCTTTAGAAATTCAACATTTGCCTCTTTTGCAACATCGACGTATTCTTTGGCTAATACTAAATCTGTGCCAAAATAAGTGCCTATCTCCGCGGCAATACATACGGGATAACTATCACCTATCTTTACACCAGCAATCTCAGCTGTTCTGATTTTCATTTCTCATACTCTAACAAACCATTTCGTCTTATACCCTGTTTTCACACCCATTTCTGTCTATCCGTATCATGCGATAGACAATTGTAAAATCAGGATACTTGATATCTTAACTTCCATTCTCCGTTTTCTTTATTCCAAAGATGGGGAGATCTAAACTCATCACAAAGCTCTACAAAGCGCTCAGGTTTCATGCCTATATGTTCCATAATCTCATTGAAATATTTTTCTGGAAACTCACCGTCGAAGCGTTGAACCAAAGCAACACCTTCCTCCCTGGTTATGTGCTTATTACGAATTTCTTGAGAGGCATCATAGGTGGCTCGTCCAATTCCAAATTTGATGTAAAGGGTATAATAATGGAATATATCAATACGGTCATCCAAACTGATGTATTTGCTGTAGGTACCTTCTGATCGAACTGGATTTGCTTGAAACCCTGAGTGTTCAACGGAATAATAATATGCTTCCTGGGGTGTCCACTTCAAATAATAACCCAGATAACGGACCTCAATGTTAGCATTTTTCAGTTCATTAGAGTCTGCCGGTAAGTATGTCTGAACATCATTCAATGTAAGCTTGTATTTATCAAATAACTCCTGTACAGAAACACCTCCAAGGTATACCTCCGAAATATTTTGCATAGTATAGTATGACTTATCCCGTAGTGATGTCGAATTCTCCGCAATGGGATTACCATACTCCGCCTCATTTTCACCGTAAAATATCAATGGTATCCCATATTTAAGTGCAATTCTGGGAGCAAGATTTTTCTGCCCCAAAATAAAAGGCTGAAATGGATGCAATAGATTCTCAATGGACAGTTTTGTAAGAAGTGAATGGATTTTACCATTATAATTAAATGAAATATTGTCAAACCCTCCAACATCAATCCAGCTTCGGAAATTTTTCCACCCGATATCGGTATAAACTATTGGAGGCCATGTAACAGTCAAGGGATGCATGCCGTATTTATATTTTAAGATATGGGCAGCGTAAACACTATCCTTACCACCGCTTCCGGGAACAATACAATCATAATAACCATCATCTCTGCGGTGTTTATCCAACAGCCTCAGCAGTTCTTCTTCTCTCTGCTCCCAATCTATAGATTCTTTTTGTTCTGCAAATTGGCAGGCATCACATATACCGTCTTCATTAATTGACATAGTGCTGTGCTTTTGAGTACGTGAATGTTTCGTCTCCTGTGTTGATGAGGGCCTTTGGTTTGACATAACGCAGCGCTTACAAAAAACAACTTTCTCGGGAAGCCCATAATATGCTTCAGTCATTTATCTCCTCCGAAATTGTTACTTCGTGCCAGGATTATGGATGCCAGATTCCTGTATATATGCAGACCCCGAAGGCCACTGCGTTCAGGATGAAACTGACATGCAATAATATTGCGGTACTGCAGGCTTGAACATAATTCTATATTACCATATTCGGAAGTTGACAATATCAGTTTCGGATCATCAGGCTTTACATAAAAAGAATGAACAAAGTACATAAATTCGCCATCAGTCAATCCTTCGAGTATCGAATTAGACCATAAATCCCTATTGGAATTATTTTTCTTGTAAATGCGGTTCCACCCTACATGTGGTACTTTCAGTCGTTTTCCAGAAACTTCTTGAAAATTATCAAAACGAATGACGCATCCTTTGATAATCCCTAAACCCTTATGGCTCCCAAACTCCTGACTTTCATCCATTAGCAGATGCATTCCCAGACAAATACCTATAAAAGGTTTTGTAGACAATGCTACCTCCTGGAGTACCTGAATCAAATCCAATTTTCTAAGTGTATCTATTGCATCTCCAAAAGCACCAACACCAGGCAAAATCACTGCTTTCGCTGAAAGAATTTCTTGTTTCTGAAATGTGGTACATACTTTCAGGCCAACACTTTCACAAGCACGTTTGATACTAAAAAGATTCCCCATACCATAATCTATAATTGCAACTTCCGGTTTGCCAGATTCAAGCATTGTCCACTCCGGCCAATGGGTATCTACACTCCAACCCATGTTGAGTCAAGTATTCCTTGGTTTTCATAATTGTTGTATCATGTATTCTTGAGAACGAACTCCTATTCCTAAGGTATTCTATGTTACCCTCACCCGAAAAGTCATCCTCAATTTCACATTCTTTGACATAGTTGTAATGGATTATTGATGCAATACTTACGGAATCTGCCTTGCCTTCATTAATTACATCATAAATGTGGGCTATTGTACCTGCACCACCATGGGCAATGACCGGTATCGGCACAGACTCAGATATCTTTTTAGTCAGTTCCAGATCAAACCCTTTTCCAGTCCCCTCTCGATCAATCGACGTAATCATTATCTCACCAGCACCCAATTCGACTGCTCTCAAGGCCCAATCAAACACATTCATACCTGTTTTCTCGCGACCGTTATCAGTATATGCTTCGTAAGAACCATCCGGCATCTTAATAGCCTCAATAGATATCAATATTGTAGACGAGCCAAATTTTCTTGATACTTCCTGTATCAATTCAGGTCTTTGTATAGCTGCTGTATTCAAAGAAACCTTATCTGCACCAGCTCTCAAGACGGCCTTAATATCATCAATGGTTCTTAACCCACCACCAACAGTCAGCGGTATAAAGGTTTCCCTGGAAGTCTTCTCTATAATATCCAGCAAGCTATTCCGCCCGTATAAACTGGCAACTACATCCACGTATATCAATTCATCAGCACCGTTTTCATAATAATATCGAGCAAACCTTTCAGGTTTACCGAGTACTCGTAATCCTTCCATGTGAATTCCCTTTACGAGATTTGGTCCTTTTATGTCTAAACGTGGTATAATTCTAATAGTATTCACGGTCCGAGGCATCCTTCCGGTTTTTTTTGCAACACTGCCTCTGCAATGATTAAATCCTTCCTCGTGTCTACATCTATAATTACTTCGTTATTGATTAGTGGTTTGATCTTAGACCCATAGATTGAGTACCCATACTTTTTGTCGTATGGAAGCTCTCCATTGTACCTTTTGTAAAAATCATTCGTCTTAAAAATCAGTGTGTGTCCGTCATGAATCATCTTTTGAGGCAGCATCTGTCTTCTATAGTGTCCTTGCTCTTCCTTTGGCAAGATCTCATCATTAAAATCAAACATCCAGGCCGGGTTAAATTTTTCCACATTTTGCATGCTGATTACAGCATCAAAATCACTATTTTTCTCCAGAAAATCTAACGCATTCTGAAATAGCTCTTGATAACGTGTAGGAATATTTCCGTAAACAATACTGCAATACCTGTAAGCGTTACATTTTTCTTCGATAGCATTTGCCACAGTATGATCAATTACGCTTTCACTTGTACAGAAATCAGGATTCCGTTCAATGTAATTTATATTATTTCTTTTACAATACTCTATCAACTCTTTAATATCTGTGGAGACAACAGTCTCAACATCTTTTCCAAGTGATAATGAGTATTCAATAGCATATTCCACAACCGCTTTATCGTTTATTTTTGTTATGCATTTATTATTTAAACCTTTACTGCCCGCTCTTGCACAGACTATAGATAATACTTTCATAATGTTGGTTATATTTAAAAAATATCAATACCACCGTGTTCTGCGCGGTGCTTAAGTAACGTTTTATCTTTTAAGTATTCTTTGGCAAGGTTACCAAATAAGTTTATGAGCTTTTCAATATAAATTTCACCAAGGACAGGCTTAACCCTCGAACATACCTCATCTATCATTTCCTGCCTTTTTGCAATGAGTTGTTCATCTGTAAATATGCTTGTTAGATTAACAACAAAGTCACGAGCATCTTCAAGCATTAGCACAAATTCGTGCAGCTGTTCTTTCTCGATACGACCGGTAGACACTGCGTAATCAAATAACTCTGTTCCGGGATACGGAGTGGCATACATTATGGACTTCAAGGGTATTTCGTTCCGGATACATAACTCGACTGTTTCACGGCATGATTTTTCATCCTCACCAGGCATCCCAATTATAAATGATACTGGAAGCATCATACCAAATTTCCTATTTATCCTTACTGCATTCTCCATATTTTCTATTGTTGCAACCTTATTCATAGATTTTAACATCCTGGGAGATCCCGATTCAAGCCCGTACGATATAGAAACACATCCGGAGTTTTTCATAGCCTTGACAATTTCTTCATTCACCAGATTTACTCTACCAGTACACGACCACAATAAACCAGGTATATGCTTCTGTACTTTCTCACAAAATTCGTAAACACGATCTTTTCGTGCCATGAATTCATCATCCTGAAAAGATACAAAGTCTATATTATAATTCCCTTTCAGAGATTTTAATGTGTCGATGATTAAGTCAACCGAATGTGCTCTAAAATGCGTACCCCATGGTTGATAGCAAAAAGTACAGCTGAAAGGACAGCCCCTGCTTGAAATAAAATCAATATCTCTACCAAATCCAACAACAGGATTGGACAAGTAAATGTCCATTGGAAGAAGATCATATGCAGGAACTTCACTTTCTGAATCAAGATCATGTAAAAGCTCAGAGCTACCGGAATATAATATCTCTCCATTTATCTTATAATAGAATCCTCTGATATATGCTAAATTCTCTAATTTGTCGTTTTCCAATCCTTTAAGGAGATCAATTACTACCTTCTCTCCTTCCCCCGCACATACAACATCTACTTTAGAATTCTTTAACAAAAGCTTCGGAACTGACATTGCGGCACTTCCACCTGCAATAATTACTGCATCAGGGTTTATGTCCTTTATCATGTCGGCATACAACACTATTCTCTTATATACCGGTATCAGCCCTCCAATGAGTACAACATCAAATTCAGTTGACCGAAGTATTGTCGCTACTTCTTCGTTGCTGTATCGATAAGCATTAATGTCAACGAATTCAGGTGTTATGAAGAGTTTTTTTCTAATAACATTGGCTAGGATGGCCAACCCGTGAGGTATGTTTCTGGGCTTGTCTGTTAATCTGATAGGAGGATTAATAATTAATATTCGCATTTAAAACCTTTTCTGCTAAAAGCTACCTATGGCCCCATAAATATTCCTCTTGAAAAGAATGCCTTCAAACGGCTTTTTACTTTACACATTCCCAATCTCATCCAGACTCTTCTTGTACTCTTCCCACTTCCCAACATCAGTCCACCCATCATGTATAGGATATACAGATACCTTCCCTCTCTTTGAAACTTTTTCTATCAATGTGTTCATATCCATATATTTGTTACTCGGTATCATGCGAAGAATCTCGGGTTCCAGGACATAAGCACCTGTATTGATAATCACATCATAATTTGGCTTTTCAACAAAATTCTTTAAAGCACCGTGATCTAACTCCAGAATACCGTAAGGCACTTGAATTTCCTTGTGGCATCCAATCAAAGTCATAAGATTATTGTGTTCCTTGTGCCATTTCAGTATGTCTATGTAGTTTGCACTCAAGATTATATCAGAGTTTATGACAAAGAAAGGCTCTTTAACGTTATCCTTTAACAGACATAGACTACCGGCAGTACCCAGATAATCACCCTCTTCAACCCAATCTATACTATAGGGAAAATCATTTTCTCTGAGAAACATCTTTATATATTCTTTTTTGTAATTGAGCGTGAAGATAAAGTTATGGAAACCTTTTTGATAAAATTTCTCCATTATTATTTCTATTACTGGTTTCTCTCCAATAGGGACTAAGGGTTTAGGTAATATCTTGGTAAAAGGATTGAGCCGTGTTCCTTTTCCTCCCGCCATTATCACAACAGGGTTTGTAAAAAACTGTTTGCTTTCTAAAGCTTTTTCTTCACCAAATACATCTGTCCACAATATTACATCGATAATGCTCTTCCCTTTATCTAATATCGGTATTTGTTCTACTAACTTTTCTAGCATTAAGATCCTGGCCTTCTCCATTTTGTCTTGCTCGTGATAAGGTATAGAAATAAAATCCTCAAACATTACCTTTTCAACTTTATCACTAAACTTAAGACCATTAATAAGCCCCCTTCTGATATCTCCATCTGTAATAGTTCCTAATAAAACCTCTCTGTCACCGACAACAAACAGTATCTTTCCACCAATAGTATTGAGCTTTTGCATGCCCCCTTTTAGCGTTGTGTCAGAAGGAACCATTAGAGATTTCAATTTGACTTTGTCCATTGCACTTACTACCACATCTCCTTCACAGTCATAAACGCCTCAGCATATTTTACACCTCCAGTGGCCCCTCTGAAAGTAGCCAATGCCTTTATATTTTCTTTGCTTCTTGGAAACGGATGAGCAGCCATTTCCCCTTTGTATATTTCCATAATGGCAATCTTGCTGTCCAGATAATTTGATATATCTGAAAAACTATTTGGAACAAATGCATCATTTTGAAAAGGCGTTGCAAACTCTGTCTCAGAAATAGTCTCATACATTAAGATCCTCTTAATGAAAGAACATCGAAAGGTTTTTACTGAACACATTACAGCCTCAAAAGTTATTTTATGGTCAGAATGAGCATCATTTCTATTTGGAATAAAAACAATCTCAGGTCTAACTTCATCTATCACTTTACTAATATCCTCTATTATTTGCTTCTTCGGTATAATATCAAGTTTCGTAGTCGGAAAATTTAATTTAAAAACATTTGCAAATCCATATTCTTTAGATACGGTATCTATCTCCTCCTGTCTTTGCATAACTCTATCTTTATCATATTCCTCCTCAACTGATATGTTGGTAACGATCAACCAATATAGTTCATCACCCCTTAACTTATGTTTTAAAATGGTACCCCCACAACCCAAAGTTTCGTCATCAGGATGAGGCGCCACTATCATTACTTTATTCACAAATATTCTCCAACGTCTGGACATCTCTCAAACTCATGATCTATTATTTTAATCAAGCCGTCACCCGTAGTTATAATTATACTGTTATTCTCAACTAACACAACCTTTCCAGGTTCCACGTTCTCGTATTCTTCACCTTTACTCAGTATATTTGTTTTCCATATTTTAATTTCCTTATTTCTATACATGCAGTGCGCTCCTACATATGGAGTTGTCAGTGCCCTTGCAAGATCATATATCCTCTTACTGGACATTCTCCAGTCTATCTGACCATCAGCAGGAGTACGTTTTCTCCAATAATTTGCCTTCTCGCTATCCTGCTTAAATCTTTTTATTTCTCCGTTCTCCAGATCGGATACATTCTTTTTCAGCATTTCCACGCTTAACCTTTTCACTTTTTCGTAAACCGAAGCAGCATCATCTAATCCATCTATATCAAATTCCATCTGATCCCAGATATCACCAGAATCAACACCTTCGTCTATCCAGAAAAGAGTGATACCACTTTTCTTCAATCCATTGGCAATCGCCCATATGATAGGATGCCTACCTCTATTTCGGGGTAATAATGCAGGATGGCTACCAATACAGCCCATTGTCGGTATTGCCAGAATATGGGAAGGAATTATTTGCGATAGTCCGAATACAAAAATAACATCCGGTCTATTTCGTTTTATACGTTCAGTTTCATCTTTAACCCTCTTGAAATAGTGAACTTCTTTATCGTACTTGCTTGCAATCGCACTAAGATCTGAATAGTCGCTATTGGCTTTAGAACTATCTTTGCATGGACACATTATTTCTACTATGTTTATATTCATACCAAGTAGAGCGTTAAGACAATATGCACTATACTCTACAGAACCAATAAAAATATAACGTTTCATTGCGAAATCTCATAAAATTTTTTCTTGATCAAAGGTTCATCCAAAGAAATTGTCTTTAACTTTTCCGTTATCTTTTCACTGGCACCTCCTTCACCGTAAGGATTCATCATACCCTTTAACAATTCTTTAACATCATCGTTTATCGCTTTATCAATAGCTTCCACAATAGCAGTTTTGCTACATTCCGGCACATCAATAACGTTTTGTGCCCTGATCCTGCCACGTTGTCTATCTCCTATGTTGACAACAGGTAACTCAAAGGAAGGCGCCTCAACTAAACCGCTTGAAGAATTTCCTACCATTAGATCAGCATGCGCTAATAAGGACAGATAATTTATTTGACCCAAAGAGGTAAACATATTTCCTTTCTCCTTATTCTTACTTACAAATTCCCTTATTTCTCTAATAATAATTCGCCCTTCGGTATCCGCATTGGGCAGAGTAAAAGCCCAGAAAATATTTACGTAGTCTTCTAGCGCCTCAAGTAGTTCTGTTATTTGGTCTTTTGCAGTATTTTTATCAAGGGTAACCGGATGATAAGTAACCACACCGATTTTTTTATCCGGTGGAAGCATAAACTTACTTGACACCTCTTCTTTACTCATTAAATTAAGCCTTTGAACATTATCCAAGCCCGGCGCGCCGAAACAATAAACATTTTCAGGTTGTTCACCCATTTGAACAACTCTTTCTTTGTATCTCTCGGTAGAAGTAAAATGTAAGTGACTCATTTTTGTTATTGCATGTCTTATCGGTTCATCAATCACACCCTCTGTCGATTCTCCCCCATGTATATGAGCAACAGGTATCCTGAACGGCACTGAGGCAGATACTGCCGACAAAATCTCAAATCTATCTCCTAAAACAAGTATAATATCTGGTCTCAATCTTGAATAAGACTGCGCAAACCCTATTATCCCGAGACCCATAGAAGTAGCGATAGCGCTGTCTGTGTCTGTTGACAGCAGCATCTCAATTCTATCAGCGATTGGAAATCCATCATTTTCGATTTCGTTAACAGTCATACCAAACTCAGGAGAGAGATGCATTCCTGTTACTATTAATTGGAGTTCAAAGTCGGGCTCTTCATGAATACCCTTAATAATCCAGTACAGCAAACCGTATTCTGCCCTTGTACCTGTTACTACAGCAATCTTACGCATGTTTAAGGTCTTCCCATTTTATAACTGAATCGACACTCATATCACTTACTGACTTCATACCAACAACCTTGTCTTTAAACTCTGCCGGTATTCCAGTTCCAGGTCTTTTTATAAAAATATCATTAGAAGATATTGTTTCACCGGCTTTTATCTCCTTTGCTGTTACAAGGCTCCTCCGCATAACCTTTTTGAGATCGATCTCACTTTTTGTTGGCTTTTTAACTCCATCGCCCATCGCCCTTTCAACATTCCTTATTGCTGTTACCATTGCCCCCAACTCTTCTGGTTCAAGTGAAGCTTTATGGTCAGGACCTTCCATATCTCTATCCAGTGTAAAATGCTTCTCAATAACTTTTGCTCCCATAGCAACTGCGGCTATCGTTATCTCAGTACCCATCGTATGGTCGGAATAACCAACGGGTAAACCAAATGCCATTTTCATTGTTTTGATTGCTCTTAGGTTTACGTCTTCTATTCTGGCAGGATAACTTGATACACAATGTAAAACAGACAATTGTGGTTTTTGAACCATTGTATTCCAAATTTCATCGATCCAATTTATAGCATTTTCAACTTCCCCCAAATAAGACATACCGGTTGAAAGAATTATAGGCTTTTTCTTATATGCAATATATTGAATAAGGGGTTTATTTGTAATCTCTCCTGAAGAAATTTTGAATATATCCATTCCTAAATCGTCTAGCATATCTGCACTTTCCTCATCAAATGGAGTAGACAGAAACAAAATATTCTTTTGTCTGCAATAGGCAAAAAGATCTTTGTGGATATTTGGTGACAACTCAAGTCTCCTCAACATTTCAATCTGAGATTCACTTGTTCCTGTATTCTCGACTTGATACCTTGCCTTATCAGCATTAGTAGTAACGAGTTTACCAGCTTTAAAAGTCTGGAACTTTACTGCATCAGCACCAGCTTTAACTGATATATCAATCAGCTTCTTGCAAATCTCCAAAGAACCGTTGTGGTTAACACCGGCTTCTGCAATTATAAACACTTTCACTCGGCAGGCACTCCTTTTACTTTAAGACCACCTCCCACATCACTTATCACAACTGCTCCTGCCGCAACAACAGAATTGTTGCCTATTTTAATACCTTGTATAATCGTAGCCCCGGCACCTATAAATATACTATCACCAATTGTAACTCCACCCGAAATTACTGCCCCTGAAGAAATATGCACATGTTTGCCAATCACACAATCATGTTCGATTATAGCGCCAGTATTAATTATAGTGTTTTCTTTAATCAAGCTTCCCGCTTGAATAATCGCGCCTGCCATTACTTGAACACCTTCTGAAATATTTACTTCATTTTCCTTTACAATAGCCTTTGGATGAATCAAGGATGGCACTGAGAATCCAATCTCTTTTGCTGTTTTGTACAAACCAGTTCTTTTACTGTTGTCTCCGACACTACCAACACCAATACATGCCAGTGTAATTCCCTCTTTAATCTGTCTGGAAAGCAGATCGTCCCCACCCAGAACAGGAATATCAACAACCATAGCCTCACCTTTCAGGCCTGGATCCAGAATACCTGAAATCTCGTATCTGGCATCAGCCCTGATAAGTGAAATAAGGACTCTGGCATGTCCTCCACCCCCCAAAATGATAATTCTTTTCAAATGTACTATCCTCTGGAAGATAAATAAGATTTTATTTTTTCAACTGTAAATTCAATTTCTTCCATTTTTATTCCTATGCTACATGGCAGATTTAAGGCTGTATCATAAATGTTTAATGCACTTTCCACTCTAAATGTCTGGCAATCCTTATACATCGGCAAAATATGAATTGGCTTCCACATAGGTCTAACCTGAATGTTTTTAGAAAGGAGATAATCTATCAAAGATTTCTTATGAAATGTTGAAACCTTTATAGTATAGAACCAGAAATTACTCTTTACCCACGGTTTCTCCCACAAAAATTCTATACTATTTATGTTAGAGAAAAGATTTTGATACCTGAAAGCATTTTTTCTCTTTATTTCTACAAACTTATCTAAACCTTCCATCTGGGCTACTCCCATGGCGGCTTGAATATTTGTAAGACGATAATTATAACCAATTTCGTCATGATCATATTCAATAGAATCGGTTTTTGCCTGCGTGCTTAAATGTTTAACTTTCTCTGCCAGACATCCATCGTTAGTTACAACCATGCCACCGCCACCTGAAGTTATTATTTTATTTCCATTAAAGGATAAACATGCCAGTTTACCAAATGAACCTGTCTTTTGGTCTTTATATTCAGAACCAAGGCTCTCTGTTGCATCTTCTATAATATCTATGTTATACAACTTACATAATTCAAGGAGGGCCTCCATTTCTACAGGATGGCCAAAGACATGGACAGGCATTATTGCCTTTACGCGCCTGCCAGATGTTCTATTATACGTAAACCCATCATCATTCTGTTCACATTCCATTTCCAAGAAGAGTTTCAGCTTCTCAACATCGAGACATAGTGTATCGTGACAACAATCAATAAATACAGGCTCGGCCCCACAATATTTAACAACATTAGCGGTAGCAACAAATGTCAAAGACGGGACTATAACTTCATCACCACTTCTTACCTCGCAGGCAACAAGAGACAGATGCAGTGCGACAGTACCATTTACAACTGCAATTCCATATTTACAACCAACATAGCCTGCCACCATTTCTTCAAATCGGTTTACATAATTCCCAACAGATGAAACCCACCCTGTATCCAAACATTCCTTAATATATTCCCACTCATTACCAATGATAGCAGGTTCCGACAGGGGTATAACATTTAATCTTTTATCAGATATTATAGATGTCATTCTTGTATCTCTTTAAATTTCTTTTGTCTTTGAACCATTCTATGGTGTTTAATAGACCTTCCCTTAAAGTTGTTTGAGGTACCCATCCTGTTATTTCTTTGATCAAGCGGTTGTCACAAACTAATCGTTCAACTTCACTTTTATCAGGCCTTTTTCTGATACCTTCAGAGATTATTTCCACTTCTGTTCCAGTTAGCTCCATTAATAATTTTGCAAGAGAACCTATTGATATTTCAGTACCGGAACCAATATTCACTTCCCTGCCAATAGCCTCATCAAATTTGGAGAGATTAATCAACCCCTCACATACATCACCAACATGGCTAAAGTCCCTTGTTGGATGTATGGAGCCAAGCCGTATGTTTTTGTTACCATTTAATAGTTGAGTTATTATGGTTGGTATAACAGCACGTGCGGATTGACGTGGGCCATAAGTGTTGAAAGGTCTTGCTATCACAACAGACATTTCAAAAG
>Ga0187827_10003571_pt1 | contig 20005 bp, 27 predicted proteins | sample ETNtaG_39_FD_167969 | JGI IMG/M metagenome (GOLD analysis project Ga0187827, IMG submission 167969) | Marine microbial and viral communities from oxygen minimum zone, Eastern Pacific Ocean - ETNP2014_SV_150_PacBio MetaG (Illumina Assembly) | ecosystem: Environmental > Aquatic > Marine > Hypoxic... | reverse complement strand
TCATACTTACACCCAGAATTCTGGGGAGGGAAATGGTGCTGGGAATAGTGGTGGTGCAGACTCAGGTACTCAGACAAGAGATATGTCCACTGTAGGTAGTAGTAGTGCTCATAATAATATGCAGCCTTGGCTTGCACTTAATTGGATGATTAAATATTAAAAGGAAATAAATGGCTACAAAACATCATAATTTACAGACAGTAGTACAAGGTGTAGATAACTGGGATATTCCTCTCAATGCAAATTTTGTAGAGATAGATAAAGGTCCTACAATAAAAGCAACTGCAGGTGAAACATTAAGTTCTTATAAAGTTGTATATCGTACAATAAATAACGAAATTGTAAAAGCTATTGCTGGTACTACAGGTGACCCTTCTTCAAGATTTATAGGTTTTACTAGGGAACCATTTGCAAATGGGGCTACAGGTTATGCTCAACATACAGGTTGGATATCTGACCCTAATTGGTCTTTATCTGTTAGTGCACCTTATTATTTATCAACAAGTACAGCAGGTGAAATAACATCAAGTAAACCTGATGGTGATGCTATTTTAGTTGGTTATTCTATATCTACTAATGAAATACTAATTAAGCCTTGGATAGAAGCTTCAGGTCAAAGTGGGGGAGGTAGTGGTAGTAGTTCAACAGGTACTGTTATTATATTTGCTGGTTCTACTGCACCTACAGGTTGGTTACTTTGTGCAGGTCAATCAGTAGCCACTTCAACATATTCTGGTCTTTTTTCATCAATAGGATATACTTATGGTGGTAGTGGAGCTAATTTTAATGTGCCTGATATGAGAGGTAGATGTGCTATAGGTTTAGATAATATGGGTGGTAGTAGTGCTAATGTAGTTACTACATCTGCTGCTGACTCTTTAGGTGGTTCTGGTGGTACTGAAAATCATACACTTACTACAAGTGAAATGCCAGCACATACTCATACTTATACTAATCAATGGGGCAGCCCAGTTGGTGCTGGAAATTTAGGTGGTGCACCACAAACTCAGAATACTGGTACATCAAGTTCTGTAGGTAGCGGTAATACGCATAATAATATGCAACCTTATATGGCAATGTCTTATATCATTAAAACATAAAGAGGAAATAAATGAGTTTTACAAAACATCATAGTTTAGAGACAGTAGCACAAGGAGTTGATAAATGGGAAACACCTATTAATGATAACTTCGACCAGATAGGTAAAGGTCCTACAATTAAGACTCAAGCAGGTGAAGCATTAGGTGCTTATAAAGTTGTATATCGTACTACAAATAATACTATAAAGTTAGCTATTGCTGGTACTACAGGTGATCCTTCTTCAAGATTTATAGGTTTTACTAGGTCAGCTTTTCAGAGTGGTGAAGACGGTTATGCTCAACATACAGGTTGGATATCTGATCCTAATTGGTCTTTGTCTGTTAGTGCACCTTATTATTTATCAACAAGTACAGAAGGTGAAATAACAACAAATAAACCTGACGGTAATGCTGTTTTAGTTGGCTTTGCTATTGGAACTAATGAAATATTGGTAAAACCTTGGGTAGAAGCTTCAGGTTCTTCTGGTACAGGTTCAACTAGTCCTTCAGGTGGAATTATATTATTTGCTGGTACTACAGCACCTGGTGGTTGGTTACTTTGTGCAGGTCAATCAGTAGCTGCTTCAACATATGTAGACCTATTTTCAGTAATAGGCTATACTTATGGTGGTAGTAGCGGTAATTTTACTATACCTGATTTAAGAGGTAGAACTGTTATAGGTTTAGATAATATGGGTGGTAGTAGTGCAAATAGGGTTACAAGTGCAAATGCGGATAGTTTAGGAGGTGTTTCAGGTACAGTGAACCACACTCTATCAACAGCTGAAATACCTGCACATACTCATACTTATGGTTATAGATCAGGTACTGCATGTGGTGGAGGTTTATCTGGAGGTTCTCCTATATATACTACTACTGCTACATCAAGTAGTACAGGTAGCGGTAGTACTCATAATAATATGCAACCTAGTACTGCTTTTAGTTATATAATAAGGACTTAAAGTGTCAAGTCAAATTTTTATTACAAATATATTTGACAAATTTTAAATTTATGTTATAATAAACTTAGTCAAAATTCCTCTTTCAGAAAATCATTATCAAGAGAAATATGTCAAGTTAAATTTTTAATCATAACATAAAAACATTCCAACATGCAAACTACAACTGATACTAAAAGATACCATGATAGTACAAAATTACTTTTTCACATGGAAAGAGTAATAGATTACTTTGATAAAAGTAAAAGAATCTCACCTATACACATAGATGTTGGTCTTACAAAACGTTGTAATATGTTATGCTCCTTCGGATTTTGTAAATTTCAAGATTTAAATGGTGCTAGTATAGAAAAAGACGCATTAATAACCAACCTTGTTAAATCTTCAGCTAAAGCAGGTGTTAAATCGTTAGGGTTTATTGGTGACGGTGAGCCAACTATGAATCCAGAATGTTTTAATGCTTTATCTGTTGGTAAAAATGAGGGTTTAAGTATGGCTATATCTACTAATGGTATTCTTGTAGATAATGAATATAAACAAAAAACCGTACTAGAATCATGTGAATGGATGCGTTTTAATATAAGTGCTTATTCTCAGGAAGCATATAAAAAGATACATAATTCCAATAAAAGAGATATAGTATTTCAAAATGTTAAAGATATAGTAAGATTGAAAAAACAATTTAATCTTAAATGTGATGTAGGTATTCAAATGGTATTTACACCAAATAATATGCTTGATGAAATAATACCATTATCTAAGTTCGCAATAAATTCAGGTGTAGATTATTTTGTTATTAAACAGTGTAGTTTACCAGATGATGGTGAAACTGGTATGACACAGTTTGATTTAAACAGGTATAATGATGAAGATGTGATTAATGTATTAAAAACAGCTGAAAGTATGAGTACAAAGGATACTGATATTACACCTAAATGGAATATAATGGAACTTAAAGGTGAAAAACCTTATGATAAGTGTCTTGCAATACCATTGATATTTGAAATAAGCGGTGATGGCGGATGTTACCCTTGTGGTTATTTCTTTGGTGGTAATTATCCTGATATGTGTATGGGTAATGTTCATGATAATACTATAGAAGAAATAATAAATAGTGAAAGATACTGGAAGATTATAGAACATTTAAAAACTGATTTTAAAGTTAATAAAGATTGTAAAGGTTGCTGTAGAATGGATGCTTGTAATATATTTTTAGATGGGTATGTAAATAAGAAACCTAGTGGAATTAATTTTGTTTAGTATGGAGAGTATATATGAATAAAAGATTATCTATCAGTAGTTGTATTAGTTGTCCGTATTTACAAAGAGTAACAAATGAATTAATAGAGGATACTACAGTTTATTTTGTTGTAGATTATATTTGTGGGTGTCCTGTTTCAGAACAGAAAGAAACTTTAAAAATCCCAGTTTATGTAATTTCAGATAAAACAATATTAAATTTATGTCCTTTACAAGATGACACTGAATAAATATGAAAGTTTCTGATTATATAGCAGAATATTTAAAAGAGTATACTAAACATGTTTTTTGTGGTAACGGTGGTACTGTTGTAGGTTTATTAGACAGCATAGCTAATAATAAAAGTATAACCGAAATACCTTGTCAAAATGAGCAAGGAGCAGCTATAGCAGCAGAAGCCTATTCCAGAGTATCTGGCAAATTAGGTGTTGCTATTGCTACAAGTGGACCTGGTATGGTTAACCTAATACAAGGTATTGCTTGTGCTTATTTTGATTCCATACCAGTATTATACATTGTAGGAGCACCTCCAACTAATCATCTTAAAAATGGTAGAAAAGTAAGACAATTAGGTTTCCAAGAAATGGATGTTGTAAATATTGTAGAACCTATTACTAAATATGCTGTTTTATTAAAAGACCCTTATTCTATTAAGTATGAACTAGATAAACTAATACATACAGCAAATTCAGGTAATCCTGGACCTGTGGTATTAGATATACCAGATGATCTACAAAGAGTTGATATAGGTAACCCTTCTGAATTAAAATCATTTATAGCAAAAGACATTTCTGATTTTACATTTTTAAGAAGTAATACTTATGATATGTTAAGTTTGATTTCTAAATCTGAAAGACCTGTTGCAATAATAGGTGGTGGTGTAAAGATTAGCCACACAGAAGAAGAAATGTGTAAGTTTTTAAAAAATTCAGGTATTCCTTTTGTTACTACATGGGCTACAGTTGATTTATTTCATGAAGATACACCAAATCTTATAGGTGGTTTTGGTGTATCTTCTAATAGGTATGGTAATTTTGCAGTACAGAACGCTGATTTAATCATAAACTTCGGTTCCAGACTAGATACACACCAAACTGGTAGCAATCCTTCAGAATTTTCACCAAAATCTAAGAAAATATCTATAAATATAGATCACAATGAGATGAATAAAAATAATGGTGTGGAAATAGATTTAAAAATTTGTTGTGATCTAAAAGAATTTTTACCTAATATAAATACGTATAAAATTAAAACTAAAGATTTAAGTAATTGGAAAAATAAAATTTTAGTTTGGAAAGAGAAATACCCAATATGTTTATTAGAGTATTATGATAGGAAAGATAGTGTTAATCCTTATGTTTTTATGAACGAACTTTCTAAGAGAACCAAAGATAATGATACCATAATTACAGACACTGGTGCTACTCTTACTTGGACTATGCAAGCATATAAAATGAGACATAAACAAAAATTATTTAGTGCATTTAACCATTCACCTATGGGGTATGCTCTACCTGCCAGTATAGGTACTCAATATGTTAATCATAATAATAGAGTAATATGTATTACAGGTGATGGTGGTATGAGTATGAATATACAGGAATTAGAAACAGTAATCCATAATTCTTTACCTATAAAAATATTCGTGATGAACAATAACGAGTATGGTATGATAAAACTCCAGCAAGATACTTGGTTAAATTCTAAATATACTGCATCTGATTCAAGTGGTGGTCTAGGGTTTCCTGATATTGTTAGAGTAGCTATAGCTTACGGTTTTCGTGTTATAGAGATTGATGGTCATAGTGAAATTTGTTTTATTGATTATGTTTTAGACTATGATGGACCTATACTTTGTAATATTAAAATAAAACCTTGTGAACAAATACTACCAAAATTAGTGTTTGGAAAACCAATAGAAGATATGGCACCTTTATTAGCAAGAGATGAAATTAAAAAGATAATGGAGAATTAATGAGAGGCGATAAGAATAAAATTGCTTTAATAATTAGTGGTGGTCTAGGAGATAGTGTAACATATGTAGCACGTTTACAATCTTTATTAAATAAAGAAAATGTAGATAAAGCTGATGTGTATTTGTTAAATACATATATAGGTGTTACTTATATGATTGTAGAGCTTCTAGAACGTTCACCTATTATAGATAAAGTTTATATTAATAGATTACCAGCATACGGGGAAGGTTATAAAAAATTTGTAGATTGGAGAGAAGATGATTCACCATTACCTTATCCTATTCAAAAAGATTATAAGTTTCCTTATGATAATAAAGACATTAAATGGTCTTTAGATATATTAGAAGGTGTACATAATCCTATAGTTATATACCCATATACTTTAGGTGGTAGTTCTTGGTCGAAAGATGAGAAATATGTTAGAAGTCCTAAAGAAGATTGGTGGAAACTACTATTTAAAGATATTAAAAAATTTGGTGGTAGTCCAATAGTTATTGGTGGCGAAGAAGAGTTTATAGATTGGGGTACAGATGACGTTATATCAGCCTATACAGATAGAGATACATTTTTTCATTGTATACCTTTAATATTAAACAGTAAAGGTTATATAGGTATAGCATCTTGGCCTTTTATGGTTGCACATTATGCAGGTAATATTGATACTTGTGTATTATGGTTATATAATTTTATGTGGAAAGATAGGCATTTAGCAGAAAACCAAGATAAGTTAAATTTGTTTTTTGAAGTTCCTAGTAACGAGAGTATTATTAACACTATGGGAGTATTAAAATGAGTCTATATGAAATAGATAAAGATAAACAAGAACTTCGTAAAGAAACAGTATTCCAAATTAATTTACTTTATAAAGTTGTTAATTTAGAGTCTAAAACAGGTAGAAATAATATGTGTTATTGTGGTTCTGGTATTAAATTTAAAAATTGTTGTTTACCAGAACATGAAGAAAAAACTGAAAGATTAAATGAATTAATGTGTGATTTGAATAAGTTAGATAGCGAACACATAAAATCTAATAATGAAAAATAAAAAAATTAAAAGGTATCCGTGGAAATGTTCTATTTGTGATAAAGTATATGAGTCTTTAGATAAACCGCCTGTATTTATAGGTACTACTTGTATAGGTGTTGAGGTTAAAGTTTGTGTTACTTGTGATCGTAGAATAAGGGAAGGCAAAAATTTTTATGTTACATAAAATATCTGTGCCTGATAATTTAACATACATACCAGTTTTCTTAACTTTAAGGTGCCAGTTAAATTGTTCTTACTGTATTAATGGTAGATCAAGTAATTTAATAAAATCAAGAACAGAAATACCATCAAAAGACTGGTTAAAGTTCTTAAATAGACTAGATATACCTAAAAATATACCTATTACAATAGGTGGTGGTGAGCCGACATTATATAAAGAATTTTATAACCTATTAAAAGAATTAAATCACCCTATAGATTTACTTACTAATTTAGATTTTGATTTAACTGATTTTATAAAGAATGTACAACCAGAGAATATGTTTTCTCATGATATAAAAGGTTATAAATCAATAAGAATTAGTTTCCATCCAAAATTTATGGGTATTGAAGATACAGTATTAAAGGCATCTGTATTACAAAGTTTTGGTTTTAATGTAGGTATATTTTCTATTAATTTTCCACAGAATACTGAATATAACCTTAAATTAGCTGAAGAATGTAGAAATGCTAAGATATATTTCTTTATTAAAGACTATTTAGGTTACTATAATAGACATTTATTTGGACACTTCAAATATCCAGATAGTATTAAAGGCAAACAAGATACAAAGGTTTCATGTAAAACAAGTGAACTGATTATAGGTCCTGAAGGTAATATTTATAAGTGTCATAGAGATTTGTATTTAAATGAACACTCAATAAGCTCTATTTTTGATGATAATTTTAAAATAGACATTTGTTATAGAGATTGTTATAATTATGGTGAATGTAATCCTTGTGATGTTAAATTAAAAACTAATCGTTTTCTTGAAATGGGTTCATGTTCAGTTGATATTATTAAAAAAGATATAAAATTACCTAGTTGGGATATCTAATGTGTGCTTCAATATATACTGGGAAAATGAAAGAAATTAATGGTGTACAATGTATTTGTGTTATATGTGATAAACCATCTGATATTAACAATTATCATATAGTAGAAAACTGTATGATATGTGATAATTGTATGAAAAATGTTCCTGATTATATACCAGAAGAACAAATAAAAAAGTATTTTTATTTAAAAAAACCTTGCTAGTATATATATACTTATTATAATGTTTCTATAATAAATAGTATATGTACTATTTATAACATAAGTTGTTATAAATAAACAATTTACGCTATATTTTATATATCTATTACTAAATATATTTGTTGTATATATATATAGTAAATGTCAATCTATTTGGTGGGGTGGCTAGGGTAAACAATTTTAACTCAAATTAATTTTAATTTGACATATACTAAGAATGACCTTGATAGCCACCCCCACCAATTTATTTAATAGAAAGTATCTAGTTATTGAAAGATAAAAAATGGAAAAAATACACAGGTATATGTAAACATTGTAATAAGTTAGGAATTAAAAATTTTGGTAATGAAAAATATCTACATGAGGAATGTAAAAGAGAAAGAATACGTATCAACAACAGAAATTCAATAAGAATAAGAAAAATAAATGAAAGTAAACTTATTGAAAAGTATCTATTAAGAGTAAATAGTCGTTTAATAAAAAAGGTACGAAAATGTATTATATGTGGTGAAGATTTTAATTCAGAAGGTAACCATAATAGGATATGTAATACATGTAATATAGCGATAGAAAGCATAACTATTATACATATTTATAAAAATCCAGAAATATAAAATGGGAAAACAAAAAGATAACGTATTAGTAATAGGTGATACACACTTTCCGTTCGAACAGGAAGGGTATCTAGATTTCTGTTTAAGGATAAAGAAAGAGAATAATTGTAATAAGGTTGTCCATATAGGCGACCTCAGCGATGGTCATGCTATATCCTATCATGAGTCAGATCCAAACTTATCTTCAGCTTCAGATGAAATGGATAAGGTAGATATAGTATTAAAGGAATGGTTTAAAGCATTTCCTAAACTAACACTAACTAAAGGAAATCACGATAATTTAGTCGACAGAAAAGGTAGAACAGCAGGATTACCCAAAAGATGTTTTTACCCTTTTAGAGATATGTGGAAGCTACCTAAAGGATGGAAAGATTGTTTTGAAGTTATAATAGATGATGTACTATATAAGCATGGAACTGGTAATAGTGGTAAGTTAGCTCATTTGAATTTAGCACTAGCAAATAGAATGAGTACAGTTATGGGACATTGTCATGGTTTTGCTGGTATAGCTTATACCGCTAGTCCTAGAGATTGTATATTTGGTATGAATGTAGGTAGCGGTGTTGATAATTCAGCTTTGGCATTTGCATATGGTAAGGATTCAAAGTTCAAACCAATAGTATCTTGTGGAGTTGTATTTAAAGGTGAAAGTCCACAAATATTCCGTATGAAGTTATAAACTATGAGTGATATAAAACAAAATAAATCTGAAGATACATCAGAGTGTCAGATTATGATAAACATACATATAGGGTATAATGCTAATAAGGTAACAACTGGTTATCCTCTATTATACAGAGCTAGACAAGCAATAGATAAAGTTTTAAAAGAAGAATCTTTTAAAGATAATATTAATTATTCTATCATTAGATGGAATACTGATAACTTTAAAATAGAAGAAGAATTTGATTTTGGTGAAGATTTATGAGAAAATTAGGTTGTTTATTATATGTATTGTCAGCTATAATATCATTTAGTATAATTTATAAGGTAATATCTATATTTGCAAAGTAAAAAATTATCGTTTATAGAGTCTGCAACTAATGTATTTACAGGGTTTTTAATAGCACAAATATTAATATTACACATACTACCGTTATTTAATTTGACAGAAATAACATTACATGATAGTATGTTAATATCTTTAATTTTCACATCAATTAGTTTCGTAAGAGGTTACATTTGCCGTAGAATTTTTAATCATGTATATAAAAGAAAGGTAATGAATGAATAAAACCGATGAAAAGCAGACAGATGGAGATACAAAGGAATTACCTACATTGTACCAGTCATTTATTCATCTATCACGTTATTCAAGATGGTTAGAAGATAAAGGTAGAAGGGAATTTTGGTATGAAACAGTTACCAGATATATGGACTTCTTTTCTGAACACCTAGAAGAAAAACAGAATTATAAACTACCTAAAAATATACATAATGAAATAAAAGATGCTATATTAAACCTGGAAGTAGTAGGATCTATGAGAGCTTTAATGACAGCAGGAGAAGCTTTAAAAAGAGATAATTTAGCAAATTTTAATTGTTCAGCAATTTCAGCAGATAAAATAAGATGTTTTGATGAGATGTTATACGTATTGTTGAATGGTGTTGGTGTTGGGTTTAGTGTAGAAAGACAATTTGTACAGAAATTACCTACAATAGCAGAAGAATTTAATGATACAAATACAACAATAGTAGTTGCAGACTCAAAAGGTGGTTGGGCTAAAGCCTACAAAGAGCTTATTTCATTGTTATTAGCTGGACAAGTACCAAAATGGGATATGTCTCATATAAGACCAGCAGGAGCAAGACTAAAAACCTTTGGTGGAAGGTCTAGCGGTCCTGTACCTTTAGATGAACTATTTAGATTTACTATACAGATATTTAAAGACTCTACTGGTAGGAAATTAACATCATTTGAAGTGCATAAGTTATTTTGTAAGATAGCAGATGTTGTAGTAGTTGGTGGTGTTAGAAGGGCTAGTCTAATATCATTAAGTAATCTATCAGATATGAGAATGAGGCACGCAAAACATGGTAATTGGTGGTTAGAAAACCCAGAACTTGCACTATCTAATAATTCAGTTTGTTATACAGAGAAACCCGATATAGGTGTATTTATGGAAGAATGGTTAGCTTTACATAATTCTAAATCTGGTGAAAGAGGTATATTTAATAGACAATCAGCAATAGAAACAATAAAAAATATAAATGAAAGAGCAGGAGAAGAAAGAAGATCTATAAAAGAAGAGTATTTGACGAACCCTTGTGCAGAAATACTATTAAGGTCTAGATCTTGTTGTAATTTATCTGAAGTTATAGTTAGATCAAATGATACAATAAAAGAGTTAAAAGAAAAGATTAGAATTGCTACTATACTAGGTACATTTCAAGCATCATTAACTGATTTTAAATATATTTCATCTAAATGGTCTGAAAACTGCAAAGAAGAGGCATTACTTGGTGTATCAATGACAGGTATTATGGATAACTCTTTAACAAATGGTTCACAAGGTAAAGAAAAACTAATAAAACTATTAAATGAGTTAAGAGATTACGCAACAGAAGTTAATAAAGAATGGTCTAAGAAAATAGGTATCAACCAAGCTGCTGCAATAACTTGTGTGAAACCTTCTGGAAATGTTAGTCAGCTAGTTAATTCTTCTTCTGGTATACATGCTAGACATTCAGAATACTATATAAGAACTGTTAGGGTAAGTAAAAGAGACCCAATAGCACAGTTTATGATAAGTAAAGGTTTTCCGTATGAATATGATAACACTAAACCAGATAGTACAGTAATATTTAAATTTCCTGTTAAATCGCCTAAAGGTTGTATAACTAGAACAGACAAAACTGCAATAGAACAATTAGAGTTGTGGATGATATACAAAGAACATTATTGTGACCATAATCCATCTACAACTATTAATGTTAAGGAGAAAGAATGGCTAGATGTTGGAGCATGGGTATGGAAACATTTTAATAAAATATCTGGTGTAGCGTTTTTACCGTTTTCAGAACATTCATATAAACAAGCACCATATCAAGAATGTAATAAAGAAGAATATAATGAACTAAATAAGATTATGCCTAAAGATATTAATTGGGGTGGTATAAGCGAGTTTGAAACTACAGATATGACAGAAGGTAGCCAACAATTAGCTTGTGTATCTGGGAGTTGCGAGATATGATACAATCTGCAAAAGTAACGAGAAATAAGATAAGCACTCCAACAAGTATGCTACTCAGGAGAAAACTTATCAAAGGTAGTGTTTTACACCACGGTAGTGGTACTGCAACGTATGACACAGAAGCAATGAAAGAGGTTGCAGATTCAGTTGTAGAATACGACCCAAATTTCACCAATAACCCAGAAGCGTTAGATAAACAGTATGATATAGTAGTTTCTAACTATGTACTTAACTGTTTATTACCAGAAGAAAGAAAGAAAGTAATAACAGATATATCTAATGCTATTAAACCGTCAGGAAAAGCATTTATAACAGTCAGAAGTAAAGGTCTTGACAGAAATAGAATAAAAGCATATATAGCAGATGGTATAAAAACAACAATAAACACTTTCCAGAAGTCATACATACCACAAACATTGATTGATGACTTAAAACAAGATTTCACTAATATAAAGATAATAAAAGGAAAAGGTTTAGGTATTGGAATTAAGTTTATTACAGCAGAAGTGTCAAATAAGGAAGAATAATATGGAATTACAAGATTTAATAGTAAATATATTGCATAACGGTATAAAACCAAAATACATATTTCCAGTAATACAAGTAATACTATCAGCTTATATAATAATGCACATAAGGTCGTTACTTGTAAGAGAAGTAGCCTACAGGAAGTTTAGAAGTAATATGAATATGTCAGTTGGTACAAAAATAAGGGTATACAATGAATCAGGTCATATAGATGGAAGAATAGTTTCAGTTAATCGTTGCACAATTAAAGTAGTATCAGAAAAAATCACAATGCTTATACCAACAAAGACATTCCCTAACAGAGACTGGATAATTATAAAGGACTAATACCCTGCCAACATACGACTATGAATGTAACAACTGTAACCACAAATTCGAGTTATTCCAGAATATCAAAGATAAAAAGAAGAGAAAATGTTCTAATTGTGGCAAAAATGTCTTAATAAGACTAATAGGAACAGGGTCAGCAATAATCTTCAAAGGAGAAGGTTTCTACGTAAACGATTATAAATGAAAATACTAATAGCATGCGAATTTTCAGGTGTAGTAAGAGATGCCTTTACTAAAAAGGGGCACAATGTAACTTCATGTGATTTATTACCATCAGACACACCAGGAAACCATTATAAAGGAAATGTTGAAGATATACTAGATAACCAATGGGATATGATGGTAGCACACCCACCATGTACCAGGTTATGTAATTCAGGTGTAATGTGGTTAAAGAAGCGCAATTTATGGAAAGATCTGGATATTGGAGCAAAGTTCTTTAAAGATTTATACAATTGTAATATACCCAAAATTGCAATTGAAAATCCAATACCACATAAATACGCTTTGGAACGTATTGGTAGGAAGTATACACAGATAATACAACCTTGGCAATTTGGACATGGTGAAACAAAAGCAACATGCTTATGGCTGAAAAGGCTACCCAAATTAGTACCGACAGATATTGTAGAAGGAAGGGAGCAAAGATTACACCGATTGCCTCCTTCAAAGGATAGAGCTAAGTTGAGATCTATAACGTATAAAGGCATTGCTGAAGCTATGGCAGAACAATGGAGATAAAATGATAAAATGATAAAACAAAAAATAAGAAACAGAAATAATACATACCAGACAGTAAAACTAACACCAATGAAAGCAATAAGAAAAAATTGTCTCGAATGTGTTGGCTGGGTAACCAAAGAAGTAGATGCTTGTGAGATAGAATTATGTCCATTATATCACTTCAGAAGTGGTAAAAGAGTATAATATTACCAAAACCTATCCCAATGTCTGAAAACAGTAGGCTAACTAACCGTTTTCACCATTAAAATTGATTCTAGAGAGGGAACACAAGCAGACTTTAACCTTAATAACCTATCTAATAAAATACCTATTATATAAATAAATCTATATAGCAGGTATTCACGCCAAAATATCTGTTCAAAATATCTGTGCTCAAAATATCTGTGCTATAAGGTACAATCAAAGTACCATAATACCTGCTTTATAGTTATTATATACCCACCTTGTACTAATTTACACCTAAAAGGTACAAAAAGACACCTAAAATTTCCATATTCTTTGTGGCTGGGTTGTTGTCAACCTAGTATTGCGCATCTTTGCATCACACCATTCTACCCTATTTCACCCTAATAATTTTACTATTACCACTAGTATATGTCAAGTAAAATATACTTGAGCACCACGAGGGGTGCATTTATCTAAGTACTGGTATAGTAAGCACTTAATTTTTACACCTTAATCGTAAATTCGGAGTCTCCAGGTAACGATTGAATTTACGATTAAGTTACACCTTAATCGTAAATTCGACACCCCCATGTAGTCTTGACCAGGGCTTGGATCGGTTGGTGCCTTCGAATTTACGATTAAGTTACACCTTAATCGTAAATTCTATGCCCCCATGTAGTCTTGACATTTACGATTAGGTTGCAAAATATCTGTGCCAACTATAAAAACAACTTTGCGCAATGGTAGCTTGACATTGCAACTTTTGTCAATTGACTCCGGCCGTGATTCATATTTACGATTAAATAACACCTTAATCGTAATCTGTAGGCATCTGCAGGGACTGGGTAATGCTTATATTTACGATTAAGTTGCAAAATATCTGTGCTCAAAATATCTGTTCAAAATATCTGTGCCAACTATATCCGCAATGTTAGCTTGACAAAATATCTGTTCAAAATATCTGTGCTCAAAATATCTGTTCAAAATATCTGTGCCAACTATATATCATGGGTGGGAAGTTACAACTGAATTGCAGTTGAGTCTCAATCTCAACTGAGTCTGGCGGTAATAGCAACTGGGTGTTAGAATCAACACCCAGTTGCTATTGTTCAACCTAGTCTATCTACATCTGTATCCTGGAACTCTTCATCTTGAATTTTCTGTCTATCTATCATTTGAGCTTCAACATATTCAAGACCACCTTGTCCTAATCCATCTGGTTCCACCTCGTATATTTCACCACAACCATGGTTTAGGCACTCAACTTCAACTCCATAGCTTCCAGTTCCAATGATATCAAGTTCACCTATCAAACATTCCCTACATTTTACCATTATAACACCTCCATTGATTATATAGCGTGTACCACGCTATAAAAGCGTTCTAAGTATCTCTTAGAACAAGGATTAAAAGTATCTTCAACTTCAAACTCTGTATCCAACTCAATTACATCTTTGATCTTATCCACCTTGAACTGTTTCCATTGATTGATGTTGCTATTAGTAGCACCTGCAACTTGAAACGCATCAAGATAAATAGTATCATTTAGAGTATAAATACAGTGCGGGTTGACAGTGCGGGTACTATCATCATCTCCGTAAGTGAACTTTACTTGATGTTTCTTAGTCGCACAATGCACCAAGTCAATCAACTCTAAACGTTCCATAGCACCTCCATTAAGATTAGAAAATGGAACCCTAGAGAATAACCTCTAGGGTTCCAACTTACTAGCTATTCAATTCTAGTAAGATTCTTTTCCAGCTTTGTCCTTACCTTTGCTCTTTTTCTTGTTATCAATCACAAGAACTTGCACAAGTAAGTCTTGTTCGTTACTATTGATGCAAAAATCATTACCACTTGGTGCTTTTAGTGCCCAAGTTGCATATCCACGATTATCAGAGTTGCGAGCTTCTCTAAGTGCTTCTATATCTATGCTAACACTAGAGTTGTTAATCCTGTCTATGCTAAATTCAACTACTTTTGACTTCTTATCCATAATACCACCTTTCTACTTAATACCAAATAAAAATTTAAAAATAACGCACATTGAAACTGCTACAACTGTTAAAAATACGAATTTACAACTATACCAAACTACTAAACTCAAGTCATACAAAGCACCTCCCATCTCTAAAGTTGTAAAAGTAAGATACTACCTCAACTTCTGAAATGCCATTATAGCATATCATGAGATATATGTCAAGGATAAATATTTATTTATTTTTGGCACAAGATTTGCTACCAGGATTAAAATATCTGAATGGCACAAGATTTGCGTAGGATTAACTTGATATAAAATATCTGAATGGCACAAGATTTGCTACCAGGATTAAAATATCTGAATGGCACAAGATTTGCTACCAAAATATCTAACAACAAAATATCTGAATGGCACAAGATTTGCGGCACGCTATTTGCTATGTTGCAGTTGAGACTCAGTCTCAATGGCACAAGATTTGCGTAGGATTAACTTGACAGTTGCAATTGAGTCTCAATCGCATCGTGCAATAGTAACTTGATACCTGGTACTATACTAAAAGGACCTTGATACTATACTAAAAGGACCTTAATACCACAGTAACTTGATACCTGATACTATATTAAAAGGACCTTGATACCACAGTAACTTGATACCACAGTAACTTGATACCTGGCCAACAGGACCCAGGCCAACAGGACCCTGGGAGTTGCAACTGTCTCGAGTAAAATACTTGACATAATGTATTAGTCTAAAGCTGTCAAGTTACTATTGCGCATTTAATTGAGATTGAGACTCAGTTGCAACTAAATATCAAGCTAGTCTGGCCGTACGCAATTGACATGCCAAACTCCAAGATAAAATAAAGTTTTTTATTCTAGCAAATAGCGTGCCAAAGTAATTATATACCTGGTTTGGCACGGTATTTGATTAGCAAATAGTATGCCAAAAATAAATAAATAAAAATAGAAAAATGTCTTGACATATGTATCATTTTGTGATATACTCTTAGAATAATAATCAAGAATGATTATTAATAATTTTAATCTTTATAGGGAGCCAGTTATGAGAGCAAAAATTGTAAAAAGGAAGCATAGCATTGAATTCTATATAAAGGAAATTGATACCACAAGAGATAGAAAGATTGAACAAAAATTTACAGATATATTAACCAGTTTGCTACAAGCAAATAAACTGGATTATATATTAGATAGGAAAGTAAAATAATTATTTTTCTCTTGACATTGTACTTTTATTATGATATACTGTGTCATAATAAAATTTATATTGTTAGCCTTATAAAGAGGAGTATAAATAATGCAAGTATTAGAATTATTAGGATTTCTAGGGATTACTATAGTAGTTATGTTAGTTATGTATTTATGTGTTAAGTACATTGAAAAATAATTATTTTTTCTCTTGACATTGTACCTTCATTATGCTATACTTTGTCATAATGAAATTTATATTGTTAGCCTTATAAAGAGGAGGATAAATAATGAATGAGTGATTCTGGTTTAGCAATATGGTATTTGTTTAAGTTTATATTTTTAATCTTTGTGGCAATATCGGTATGCGGAGTATTTAAATTTTTATTCGGTATTAAATAATTTTAATTTTATAAGGAGATAAGTAATATGGACAAGAAAGCAAAAGTAGTAGAATTTAGTATTGATAGAATTGCAAACAGTACAGTTAACATTGATATTGAATCTTTGCGAGAGGCAAGAAATACAGATAATAGAGGTTACGCCACATGGGCATTGAAAACCCCAAATGGTAACGACTTCTGTATTAATTCTAATGAGCAGGATTTATTGGTACAAGTACTTGTCATAGATAATAAGAAGAAATCTAAAGGCAAGGACAAAGCGGGCAAGGAATCATACTAGAATTGAATAGCTAGTATAATTTCCAGTTTCAATACTCTAGCAAGTGAAAACTTGCTAGAGTATTTTTATTTTATTTATTTTTTGGCGTGATAATTGCTACATTCAAATATCGTGCCAAAGTAATTAGTTTACAGGTTTGGCATAGTATTTTATTATAGCAGATGGCGTGCCAAACCAAAGAAAAATCCGCCAGGTTGGCTTGACATTTTTGTAGCAAATCTTGTGCCAAAGTAATAGAAAATCCGCAATGTTAGCTTGACAAAATATCTTACAGCTTTCAAAATATCTTACAGCTTTCAAAATATCTTACAGATACAATTGAGACCGGGTCTCAACTAGTAGTACCAACTTAATTCTATGCAAATTTTGTACCAAACTCCAGGATAAAATAAATAAAATAAAAATTATTTTTATACTTGACAAAGTAACTATTCTATGATATACTGGTTTTATAATAATCAATTGTGGTTATTAATTTTAATCTTTATCAAGGAGATGAAAAATGTTCAATAAAGAAACCAGAAATAATTTTGTAAATCTTCTGGCGAATAGTAGCGAAGCCAAAGAAATTTACAATCTATGGAATTGTGCGAAGTCAAATAAAGAGAGGGACTTTATGTCCTTATGTGAATTACAGTATAAACTTAAAATAAACAGTATACGCTTTCCGACATTATCTGAATATATCTTAAAAGGAAAGTTTAAAGAGGATTAATTTATTTTTATACTTGACAAAGTAACTATTCTATGATATACTGGTTTTATAATCAATTGTGGTTATTAATTTTAATCTTTATCAAGGAGATGAAAAATGTATGAATTAATTATTGTTAGGACAAATGGTATAGAAGAAAGAAACAAAGTAGAAAAGAAACCTGATTTTAAGGCTTTATATAAGTATCTTAATTGTGATATGATTGAAATGCTAAGAGGATATGATAAATGTATTTCAAATCGTAGTTTCGATATTTATGCAGACGAATGCAGTAAACTGAAATACCCTTTTTATAAAAATTATAAAGCGACTGGCTTTTGGCATACTTGGTTAAAAAGAAATATGGGTATTAAGGAAACTGATAGTTATATTGCAGGAGATATAGCTATTATTAATAAAATAAGGTAGTAGATACTAGAAATAGTATTCCCTTGATTGCTACCTGAGACTCTAGCAAGTGAAAACTTGCTAGAGTTTTTTATTTAAAGTTTTTTATTTTTATACTTGACAAAGTAACTATTCTATGATATACTACTAACATAATTAATTAATAATTTTAATCTTATTTTTGGTGGGTAAGGCACATAATACTTGCTGAACGTGTTCTCATATAGGTAATTACGACCTATTTCATCGTAATATAATCCTATATAAAATAACAGCTTGAAATACTGTTGAGGATGCGTGCGAGGGTTGGAATCCCTCAATTATGATGTCTACCCCACCAAACTCCAGGATAAAATAAATAAAATAAAAATTATTTTTATACTTGACAAAGTAACTATTCTATGCTATACTACTAACATAATTAATTAATAATTTTAACCTTTATCAAGGAGATGAGATTATGAGAAGTTCAAAAATGGCAAGGAACAATGTTATGGACACGCATAAGCAGAGATTCATCGAGGAATTCGGTGAATGTCCAAAAAGGAACCATAAAGCATGGTTTCGACCCGATACCCCAGAGAGCGGGTACAAGTATTTCGGAGTAGATACTTTTGGGAAAACCTTTCATGCTTTCGAGGCTGAAGATGCCTTAGAGCAAATTGGTTTGAAGTGCGAGATTTGCACTTCAGAAACAAACGTTTCTTGGGATAGGTATTTCAGTATGGATTTATGTCCTCGTTGTGAACGTGGGATGGCAGACGCAGAGGTACAGGCCGAATCTGACCACCCTTAAAAGGTAGTAGATACTAGAAATAGTATCCCCTTGATTGCTACCTGAGACTCTAGCAAGTGAAAACTTGCTAGAGTTTTTATTTACTTATCGCTTTGGCACACCATCTGCTACATTCAAATACCATACCAAACCTGGTTTATAATTACTTTGGCACACCATCTGCTATAAAAGTTTTTTATTTTTATAGTTGACATTACAGATATTCTATGCTACAATACAATGGGAATCTCAAGTTAATCGGGCGCCAGAGGTAATTGACACTATTAACTTGAGAGCTGTCAAGTTAGTATTGCGGATTTGTTATTACTTTGGCACGCTATTTGCTAGTCAAACCATGTGCCAAAAATAAATAAATAAAAATAGAAAAATGTCTTGACATACTTATATAATTATGCTACCATACTTACATAATAATCAATTGTGATTATTAATAATTTTAACCTTATTAAGGGGGTTGTTATGAGTAAAGATTTTAAAGAATTATCAGAATTTCTAGATAGTAATTTAGAAAAGTTGGAAGAAATGAGAGAAGATTTAACTAAAGATTGGTATGAATGCCCGCATTGTAAAGATTTGTTTCCTTCAGAAATTCTGGAAGATAATGAGATAGTCTATAAGGATTACACAGGAAAACCAAACATATACGGTATCTATCCAGAAAATGTAGAATACTTATGTGATGATTGTTACGAAGCATACAAGGAAAACTATGAGGAAGAATAGTAGCACATAGCATGCCAAAGTAATTTCTAATTTACTTTGGCATGCTATTTTATTATAGCGAATAGTGTGCCAAACTAATAGAAAATCCGCAATACTAACTTGATACTCCAGACTGCTAACATACCAGGATAAAATAAAAAAATAAAAATTATTTTTATACTTGACAAAGTAGATACTTTATGTTACTATATTAACATAATAATCAATTGTGATTATTAATAATTTTAATCTTTATCAGGGAGATAAGAAAAATGGTTAAAGAAAGAAAATTACCTTTTGAATGCGTGATACTTGATAGTAAACCAGTAGAAGTTAAAAACCCTTATTCTGGAGAATCTTGTATATTAGAACCTGACGCAGTCGCAGTTTACGATTGTATAA
>Ga0187827_10003570_pt1 | contig 20008 bp, 19 predicted proteins | sample ETNtaG_39_FD_167969 | JGI IMG/M metagenome (GOLD analysis project Ga0187827, IMG submission 167969) | Marine microbial and viral communities from oxygen minimum zone, Eastern Pacific Ocean - ETNP2014_SV_150_PacBio MetaG (Illumina Assembly) | ecosystem: Environmental > Aquatic > Marine > Hypoxic... | reverse complement strand
GCGTACCGCTATATCCAAATGAACATTTTTATATTTTAACGGAACCCATGAAAGATTTACCAAAAAAATTACCAGTTTTACGTGATTTTGATGCCTGTTTGTATTTAAAAGAAGATGCTGGAAAATTATTAGTTGGAGTATTTGAACCAAATGCAAAGAATGCTTTTAAAAATTTAGATAAAATTCCTGATGATTTTTCATTTGGTGAATTTCCAGAAGATTTTGGGCACTTTGAACCATTCTTATCAGCAGCAATAAAAAGATTACCAATATTGGAAAAAACGGGAATCAGAAAGTTTTTTTCCGGACCTGAGTCTTTTACTCCAGATACAAATTATCTTTTAGGAGAGGTTCCTGAAGTTAGGAATTTCTATGTTTGTTGTGGTTTTAATAGTATAGGCATAGCAAGCGCCGGAGGAGCGGGTAGAGTTACAGCTGAATGGATGATGAACGGTCATATTAACGAAGATTTATATAGCGCTGATATTAGAAGATTTGAAAAATTTCACTCGTCAAAAAAATTTATTATGGAAAGAGTGACCGAAACTTTAGGAGATTTATATGGAATGCATTGGCCATATAAACAGCATAAAACATCTAGAAATCAAAAATTACTTCCTTATCACGAAAAATTAAAGAAAGCCGGAGCCTGTTTTGGAGCCGTAGCGGGTTATGAGCGTCCTATGTGGTTTGCAAGAAACGGCGCCGAACCAAAATATAAATACAGCTATAATTATCAAAACTGGTATCCATCTGTCGAATACGAAACGACCAACACGAGAAAAAATATTGGTCTATTTGATTTAACTCCATTTTCTAAGTTTGAATTAAAAGGTCCAAAAGCTCACGTGGAACTACAACGTATTTGTACTGCTAATATAAAAAATGAAAAAAGCAGAACAACTTACACACAAATGTTGAATAAAGACGGTGGGATAGAAACGGATTTAACCGTTGTTTGTTTGGATCAAAATTATTTTAGAGTAGTGAGCTCTGCCACGGTTCGAGAACATGATAAACATCATATTCTTAAGCATTTAGATACAAGCGTTGAATTTAAAGATGTTACAGAAGATTATGCTTGTCTTGGTGTGTTTGGTCCCAAAAGTAGAAATTTAATGACTGATCTTGCTGGAAAATATTTTGAAACAAAAGATTTTCCATTTGCGACAGGTAAAAATATTAAAATTTTAGACATAAATGTTTGGGTGCAGCGATTGTCCTATGTGGGAGAATTAGGATGGGAAGTTTTTATACCAATAAAAAATGCAACGATAATTTATAATAAAATAATTAAAGATGGAGAAAAGTATCAGATCTGCCATGCGGGCATTCATGCCATGGATACCCTAAGAATGGAAAAAGGATATTTGCACTGGGGTCATGATATTACACCTGAAGAAAATCAATATGAAGCTGGATTAAATTTTGCTATTAGTTACAAAAAAAATGTAGATTTTATTGGTAAAGATGCTCTTCTTAAAGCCAGGGATCAAAAACCTAAAAAAAAACTTGCAATCTTCAGTCTAAAAGAAAATAAACCCGGATTTCCATTATTGCTTCACGATGAACCCATATTAAGTGATGGTAAAATTATTGGGCGTACAACGTCAGGAAACTATTCATTTAACTTTAAAAAAAATATGGCTTTCGGTTATGTTAATTCACTATCGAAACTAAATGGAAAAGATATAGAAATTGAAGTAGAAAAAACAAAATACAAAGTCATCGTAGAAGCTAAACCACTTCATGATCCTGATAACAGTATTATAAGGAACTAAAATCGCTCTGAGTATTAAAGCTCTTAGTTATGTTTTGATCATTAATCTCTATCTTTAATATTTTATTTCTGTTTAATTCCAATATTTTTTTAGCCCCGACATCTCCTGTAATATTCATGATTTTTTCTTTCATTGATTTATTAAACAGAACAGGATTTCCTTGTTGATTCTTATAAGTGGGTACAAGTATATCTTTTTGAGTTCTAGACTTAATTAATTGATTGTAAATATCAGAATTAACCATCGGCATGTCGCCCAAACATATAAAGAAAGCTTCAGCTTTTTCAGATAAATTGTTTAATCCTGTCTTAATAGAAGATGCCATTCCACTTTCAAAATCTTTATTAAAAGCAAATTTTATCTTCTCGTGCTTATCAATGAGTTTTTCAATAATTTTTTTTTGATATCCAAGAACAACAATCAATTCGTCGATTGAACTAAATAAAATATTTTTTACCGAATGTTTTATTAAAGGAATACCTTGAATTTCTTTGGTTAATTTATTTTCACCATCCATTCTTTTGGATTGACCAGCAGTTAGTAAAATAGATGAAATCATAATAAAATTTACTTTTTGTAAACTTCAGAAACTAGTTGAGCAATAATTGATAAAGCAATTTCAGGAGCAGATTTTCCTCCTAATTTAATACCAATGGGCCCAAAAATTTTATTGATTTGCTCATCAGTAAATCCAGATTCTTTAAGTCTAGTGCATCTATTAAGGTGAGTTTTTTTGCTTCCAAGAGCTCCTATGTAAAAAAAATTGTTTTTTAATGCATGCTGAAGGGCGAGGTCATCAATTTTAGGTTCATGCGTCAAAGCTATTAAAGCAGTGTTTTGATCTACTTTCATTTCTTCAAAAGCTTCTCTTGGCCACTTGTTGATTATTTTAACACTTGGAAATCTTTGTTCTGAAGCAAAGTATCCCCTGGGATCAATGATTGAAATTTCAAAGTTTAAACTTTTTGCAAAATTAACCAAATACTGCGCAATATGAACGGCACCAACAATAATAACTTTTATCGGGCGGACATAGGTTTCAACAAAGATATTTGCGTTTTCTATTATACCGTTCTTTTTTTTATCAAAATAAAAATTAATTTTTTCTTTATATTTTTCAAAATTCTTGTCTATTGCTTTGCTTTTTTCATAAATACAGCTTTCTCCATTATCAAGATTGGTAACGATTGCAAATTCAATCTTTTTTTCTTTTTTTTCAATAATTTCTCTAAGTAGTTTTTTTTTCATTTATCTTGTTATAATATTAATAATCAAATTTTTTTATCTGTGCTGATAAAGTGCCTAGAAGAAAATTTGATTTAAAATGATTAGGATTTATTTTTATTATTTCCTTATAGAGATTCTCAGCAATTTTAAGATTATTTTTTTGGTGATTTTGAAAGGCTATAGCAAAAGTTTTTTTTGTAGTTATATTATTCTTTTTATTCATTTATTTTTAAATTTTCTATAGAAATGAAATTGCAAAATATCATAATTATAAAGATGTATTGGGACAGCTTTTTCATTATTACGTAATTTGTTCTAAAAAAATTGTGATTTCTCCACCACAAGCTAAACCCACTTCCCAGGCACTTTCATTCGACACCTTAAATTCTATTTTTTTAAAAAATTTCTTTTTTTTGAATAAACCCATGCATTCTCTAACCACCGCCGTTTCAACACATCCACCAGATACGGAGCCAGAAAAATCACCTTTGTCATTAATAATCATTCGACTACCAATCTGTCTTGGTGACGAGCCCCAAGTTTGAATAACTGTAGCTAAAGCTACATTTTGTTTTGTTGTTAACCAATCTTTTGCTTCTTCTAAAATTTTTTCATCAAATGAATTTTTCATTTGTTTTAGTCTAAATTAAATTTTGTTAATTTTGAACTCTTAGCAGCTTGAAACTGCTTTTTTAGTCATTACTTTTATAATATGAGCTCTATATTCAGCTGAAGCATGAATATCGGCATTAAATCCTTTGCTTGAAATATTAACACTATCAATTACTGAAGGTGAAAAATTACCCGACAAAGCATCTTCAAGTTTTTTACATCTAAATACGCAGCTTTGTACACCAATCACTGCAACCCTGGTCTCTTTTTTTAATTTTGCAACATAAACACCCACTATGGCATACCTTGAGGCAGGGTTTGGAAATTTTGCATAAGCTGATTTTTCTGGAATCTCAAATTCAACAGCTTCTATAAGTTCACCTTTTTTTAAGTCTGTTTCAAACATTTCTTTAAAAAATTTATCTGCTGGAATTTTTCTCTTGCTTGTATGAATTGTTGCGTTTAATGCTAAACAAGCAGAAGGATAATCTGCTGCTGGATCATTATTTGCAATGGAACCACCAATAGTTCCTCTATTTCTTACTTGAGGATCACCAATACTTTCAGCCAAAACTGCAAGAGATGGAATAGATTTTCCTACTTCCTTAGAGGCGGCTACTTCTGCGTGTGAGGTTGCAGCTCCAATTCTTAAAGATTTGCTTGATACTTTAATACCTGAAAGGGTTTTAATTTTTTTTATGTTTATGAGATCTGTATATGCTGCTAATCCAAGTTTCATCGCTGGCAAAAGTGTCATTCCTCCAGCTATAAAAGTTGCTCGTCCTGTTGCCAGCTTTGCTGCTTCCTTAGTATTTCCTGCTGATTTAAAATTAAAATTTTTCATATTTTATGCTGCTGTTTTCTTTGAACCATTCTTTTTTAACTCTTTCCAAACTTTTTCTGCTGTTGCTGGCATAGAAACATCTGTTCCTATTGCATCAATTACTGCATTCATTACAGCTGGAGGTGCAGCAATAGTTCCAGCTTCCCCACATCCTTTAGCTCCTAATGGATTTGAGGTAGCAGGTGTTGATGTGTAATCAATTTTAATTTGTGGAAAATTGTCCGCTCTTGGCATTGTATAATCCATATAAGATGCAGATGTTAACTGACCAGAATCGTCATAATGAGCATTTTCATATAAAGCTTGTCCAATTCCTTGGGCAACACCTCCAAAAACCTGACCTTCAACAACCAAAGGATTAATAACAGTTCCAAAATCATCTACCACTGTATATTTAACTACTTTTGTTTCTCCTGTTTCCTCATCAACTTCAACTTCACAAATATGTGAGCCTGAAGGAAATGAAAAATTAGATGGATCATAAAAAGAAGTTTCTGCCAAACCTGGTTCGACACCTTCAGGGAGTGGAGATTTAACATCACCATACGTTCCAGGTAAATAACAAGCAAATGCAATTTCACCAATTGTTTTCTTTTTGTTTGAATTTATTAATGTAAATTCTCCAGATTTAAAATCTATGTCTTCAAGTTTTCCTTCCAACATTTTTGCTGCAACTTTTTTACCTTTTTCGATAATCTTGTCGCACACTTTAACAATTGCTGTTCCTCCTACAACAAGTGATCTTGAGCCGTAAGTTCCCATTCCAAAAGGTCCTTTATCGGTATCTCCATGAATGATATCTATATTTTCTATTGGGACTCCTAATTTATCACTAACAATTTGAGCAAATGTAGTGTCATGACTTTGTCCGTGGCTGTGAGCTCCAGTAAAAACAGAAATATTTCCTGTAGCATTAAATCTTATTTCAGCAGACTCCCATAAACCTACACCTGAGCCAATTGACATCACTACAGCCGAAGGAGCTATTCCACAAGCTTCCAAATAAGTTGAAAAACCAATTCCTCTTAATTTTCCTTTTTTTGCAGATTGTGATCTTCTATTTTCGAAGTTTTTGTAATCAGATAGTTCTAACGCTTTATCTAAATGTGCATTATAATTCCCCGAGTCAATATTATGAACTAAACACTGTTGGTGAGGAAATTTACTAATAAAGTTTTTCTTCCTAAATTCGGCTTGATCCATTCCAATTTTTTTAGCAGCTTCAGTAATAATTCTTTCAACTACAAATGTTGCTTCAGGTCTACCTGCTCCTCTGTAAGCATCAACAGGAGCTGTATTTGTATAAACAGCTTTAACAGTACAACATGCTGTTGGAATATCATAAGGACCCAGGAGTAAAGGTGCATACAAATACGTTGGTGTTACCGTAGCGAAAACAAGAGCGTAGGCTCCTAAATTTGCAATAGTATCAACTTTTATGGCAGTTATTTTACCATCATTTTTAACCGCAAGCTCCACATGAGTAACATGATCTCTGCCATGATTATCAGACAAAAATGATTCACTTCTCTCAGCAATCCATTTAACTGGTCTTTCAACTTTTTTAGATGCCCAAGCAATAACTACATCTTCTGCATAAGCATTAATTTTTGAACCAAAACCTCCACCTACATCAGGGGCTACGACCCTAAATTTATGTTCTGGATGTACAGCATTAAATGCTGATAAAATTAGTCTATCCAAGTGAGGATTTTGACTTGCAGTATATAAAGTTAATTGTTCTGAAGATGAATTATAGTCACCAATAGCAGCTCTAGGTTCCATTGCATTTGGTATTAATCTATTATTTACTAAATCAAGTTTAACGACTTTATCTGCTTTAGAAAAAGCTTCATCAGTTTTTCCTTTGTCTCCCAATAAGAAATCAAAGCACAAATTATTATCAATTCCTTCATGTATAGCTTCAAAACTTGTTGCATCGGCAGTATTCACTACAGCTTTTTGGATCTTATAATTTACGATGATTAGATCAGCCGCATTTTTTGCATGTTCGAGTGTTTCTGCAATTACAACAGCTACATGATCTCCTACAAAATTAACCGAATCTTTTGCCAGAGGAGGGTGAGGTGGACATTTCATATCTTTTCCGTCCCGACTTACAATCTTCCAACCAGCGATCAGTCCTCCTATTTTATCTTTTGCTAAATCATTTCCAGTTAAAATTTTTACTACTCCAGGAGCTTCTGAAGCTTTGGATGTATCAATTTTAGTAATTTTTGCTCTAGCATGCGGAGAACGTACAAAATACGCGTAAGTCTGGTGAGTTAGGTTTATATCAGCCGTATATCTTCCTTTACCAGTAAGAAACTTTTTATCTTCTTTTCTTTCTATTCTTGATCCAATTAAATTTGCCATGGTCTTATTTTTCTTTACATTTTTGAAGCCGCATCTTTTATGGCGGCCACAATACCCTGATAACCCGTACAACGACAAAAGTTGCCTTCTAACCAATTTCTTATTTCTTGTTCACTAGGGTTTTTGTTCTTTTTTAATAAATCAACAGCACTCATAACCATACCAGGTGTACAAAAACCACACTGTAAACCATGGTTTTTTTTAAAAGCGTCTTGGATTGGATGCATTTTTTCGTTACTTGCTAGTCCTTCAATAGTAGTTATTTCGCTACCAGCACAATCAGCTACCAAAGTCGTACAACTTTTAACTGAATTTCCATTTAAATGAACAACGCATGCTCCACATTGAGACGTGTCACATCCAACATGAGTTCCTGTTAGAGCCAAATCATCTCTTAAAAAATCTGCTAAAAGGGTATTATCTGGAATCTCTTTTGAAATTTTTCTTCCGTTTACTTCAACGTTTATTACGGCCATTATCATTCCCCCCTAATAATAATAACGATCATCGAGTTTATTAAAACTTAATAAGAAAGATACTTCAATAAGAATTTAACGTGAAACAAAATAAAAAATTACAACTAAAACTAGAACTAAAATCATAACTATCGAATAAATATATTTATTTAGAAAATTTGACTTAAGTTCTTTAACTCTTTCTTCTTTTACAACTCTACCAGAGTTTTTTTCTTCTTTAAATACAGGTGACACAATATCAGCAAAACGCCCAAAAAAATAATCTGCCATTTTTTGAGTCACACCACTAATTAATCGTGAGCCTAATTGTGCAATTTTTCCTCCAACGTTAACATTTACTTCATAATTTAAAGTGATAATTCCATTATCTTCCACTAGTTTTACATCCGCACTTCCGTCTGCAAAACCTATTGATGATTGGCCTTTTCCTGAAATTGTATAACTCTTATTTTCTTGGATGTTTGATAAAGTAATAGTACCAGAAAATGGAGCATTCATAGGACCAATTTGATTAGTAGCGGTAGCAGTAAAAACGGTGTTGCTTTCTTTATTAAAAGATTTACAACCCGGAATACATTGTTTTAAGATATTGGCATCATTTAATGATTCCCATACGATTTTTTTTTTAGCTTTTAATTTATAGGATCCGATAAGCTTCATAATTGAAAAGTATAGTATATAATAAATAGGTTTATTGATTTAAATAAAATTATATGGACGTTAACACAAAAAAAGAACTTCAATCTGCAGCATTTGATAGATTAATACAACATCTGAGAGAAAGAAAAGATGTTCAAAATATTGATTTGATGAATCTAGCAGGTTTTTGTAGAAACTGTTTGTCAAGATGGTATCGAGAGGCTGCCGAAAAGAAGGGTATTAATATTTCCGATACAGACGCTAGAGAACATGTTTATGGAATGCCTTATGATGAGTGGAAACAAAAATTTCAAAAATAGTTATTTCTTTAACTAAAAAAGTTACTTCTCTTTAAGTCTCAGAAACAATTCCACAAAGTTACAAGGTTTATGATTAATATCTAGTTGGTATTTTAATATACCATCCCAAGCATCGGTAACACCGCCAGATGAGCCTGGTAAAGCAAATATATATTTCCCATTTGCTAGTACTGCACATGCTCTTGATTGCATGGCAGAAGTTCCAATTGTTTTGTAGCTCAGTTCTCTAAATAATTCACCAAAACCAGGAATTTCCTTATCTGTAATTTCCTTTATAGCTTCCGGTGTTATATCTCGTCCTGTTAAACCAGTCCCTCCCGTCGTGATAATCACATCCAGATCGTCTTTTTTTATCCAGTCCAATAAAATCTTTTTTATTTTATCTTTTTCATCTTTTACTATTTTTCTATCAATCAATTTGTGGTTTTGTTCTTTTATTTTTTTAACTAAAATTGCTCCCGACTTATCGGTTTCGATCGTTCTAGTATCTGTTACCGTTAACAAAGCTATGTTTACTTGCATAATTACATTATAAGATAATTAACCATGGGGTTACTAGCAATATTATTTTTAGTCGCGGCCGTAGTATATTCTAGTGTAGGATTTGGAGGGGGTTCAACTTACCTAGCTCTGCTTTTGATCTGGGAAGTTCCATATTTTGTGTTTCCGGTAATTGCACTATCATGTAACATTATTGTCGTTTCAGGAAATTGTTTTAATTATATTAGAGCAGGCAATTTAAATCTCAGACTTTTATATCCTTATTTAATTAGTTCTATACCCTTGGCTTACGTTGGCGGATCATTATCAATAGAAAAACAATTATTCGAAATATTACTTTTTCTTGTTTTATTAGTAGCAGGAATTTTATTGTTGTTTAACTTTAAATCTTATGACGATAAGGATGAAATTTACAAAAAGATTCCCATATTTATTTCAATTTTAGTTGGAGGATTTTTGGGATTTATTTCTGGTATTGTGGGTATTGGTGGAGGAATTTTTTTAAGTCCTATTTTATTTTTAATAAGAGCAGGAAGACCTAAACATATAGTAACTACAGCTTCATTATTTATTTTAATCAACTCAATTTCAGGATTAATTGGTCAATTAACAAAAAATGCAGTTTTAATGGAAATACAGAATTATTGGTATTTGCTAGCGGCGGTTTTTATTGGAGGACAAATTGGAAATTTTTTAAACTTAAAAATATTTAAGGCACGTATTTTGGTCTTGGTAACAGCTTCTCTTGTACTTTTTGTTGCTCTTAGAATGGGAATTCGTTTCTTTTAAAAATTTTATTATTAATAGTCATGTATAGTAGGATACATTCTGAATGTGAAAGGTATTTTAGTTGGATTAATAAATCTATTAACATTATTTGAGAGCATAAATTTTCCCAATCTTGCATAGGATAAATATTGAACATTTTTATTTTGCGAAAACCAATATGTAGTATATCTTTCAATCACATGACCTGGTAGTCGAACATTGTGACCTTTGCAGAGATTATTTTTCAAACAATAGTCAAGACATTTATAAAGAAAAGGAAATACGCTTTTGCAGTAGCTTTTAAATATATGGGCTTTAGCGATAAACATGGGCAAACCACATATTTTGTTTCCACTTAGATATTTTTTAAACTTATTTCTATCTTCACCCTCCAAAAAATTAATACAATTACCTAAAGTATTTTTATAGTGTACATTTTCAAATTGTTGAAAAACTGTGTCATTTTTTAAGAATATAGGTTGTACTTGCACAACGTCGCAATTAAGAAAAATTGGATTACTGGGACTTAATAAATTTGAGTATAAACTTTTATAAGAAAATTTTTGTTTTTTGTTATAAAGATTATTAAGCCATAGTTTTCTGTAATGACAATTACCTACCCAGTCATTATCATCTATGTTTTTTAATTTATTTTTCCAGATCCAATAAAGTCCTGTCCATTCGGAAAAATAGCTATTCAAATTTGAAATATTTTCTCCATTTTGTTCAGTGAGCCAGTGTTTTGGATAAGTGCGGTTTCCGAGTCCCAAAGGTTTTATATATGATGGTAATTTATCAAGTAAATTAAAATAATGAATTGATGTACAATAAATATCTAGATTAACCATAACTTAGTTATTATACATTAACATAAACTAAAATGAAATTACTTAAGAATATATTGATGTTGTTTGGAATTTTATTATTTTTGATAATTTCAGCTCTCTTATATGATTTAGCATATTATGATCCTTCTTATATAAATAGAAATGCATTTACCTTCAGTGTTAATAATTTAAATAGTAGAAAAGTTAAAAAATTATTTAAACGTGCTGAAAAATTATACTATTATACGGCTTACAAAATTTTGAAAAAACATAAGGAATTTTGGAAACCTGAAGATCCCTCTATAAGAGAAAAACTTCCAAAAATATTAAAAATTTATGGTAAAAAAGATAATTTTTTACCCGCAACAAAGATGGAAGAAATAGAAAAGAATTTTTCTAACTGGGAAAGAAGTCATGGAGGTTTTTACTCACTAAGATTTTCAAGTTTAAAAAAAATAAATCAAAACAACGTTTCAAAACTAAAGTTAGCTTGGATATATAATTCTAAGGATGGAAAAAAAGGCATACAAGCCAATCCCATTGCTTACGATGGTTTAATTTATGTTCCAACGCCTGGAAATCACATAGTTTGTTTAGACGGCGCCACAGGTAAAGAAATTTGGAAATATAAGGTTAAGAGAGGATTTCATGCGGCAAAAAGAGGTTTACTTATTTGGAAAGATAAAAAAAATAACATTCTAAAATTATTTTTTTCAAACGATGATCAACTAATATCCCTTAATGCAAAAACTGGAAAACTAATAACAAGCTTCGGTAAAAATGGGATAATAGATATTGGATCAAGCCCAATAACTCCAACTATTATTGACAACCAATTAGTTTTAGGAACAACCCGGCCCGCAGTAGAAGTATATGATATTCAGTCTGGAAAATTAAAATGGAAATATTATTTAAGAAAAATTGAGAAAGAAGTTTTTAATTCGAGAGATTTTAGATCTGGAAATCCATGGGGTGGAATTTCTTCAGATAATAAAAACGGTATAGTTTATCTTACAACCGGTAATGCGCTGCCTTATCTTGTTGGGGTAACAAGACCTGGAAAAAATTTATATGCTGATAGTATAATTGCATTTGATGTAAGAAACAAAAAAATGTTATGGCATTTTCAAGAAACTTGCCATGATATATGGAATTTTGATATTGCCGCTCCTCCAATTTTAACAACTATAAATAAATATGGTACTAGAATTGATGTTGTGATTGCTTTAACAAAATTAGGCAATACTATTATTTTAGATAGATTTTCTGGAGAACCAATTTACGATTACGAAATGAAATTGGCCCCCGCATCTAAATTTCCAGGTGAAAAAACTTGTAAGTATCAACCATCATTTAAATTACCAGAACCATTTTCAAAAAATGTTTTTACAAAAGATGATGTAACAAATCGTAGTAAAGAAGATAGAGATTATGTTATGTCAATAGTTGATAAATCGAATTACGGTTTTTTCCCAACATATGAGCTCAATAAGAATACAATTGTTTATAATCTATCGGGTGGAGCTCAATGGATGGGTGGCTCTGTAGATCCTTACAAAAATATTCTTTATGTTACTACTAACGAAATACCTACTATATTAAAAGTGTTTGCATCTCATGATATTAATAAAAATTTTGAATATAAAGTTAGTGTTGGTAAACCTTCAATGTTAGAAGATTTGAATGGTTATCCTGGTTCAAAGTCACCTTGGGGAACAGTCACAGCACTTAATTTAAATACCGGAAAGATTATTTGGAAAGTACCATTTGGTTACTATAAAGAGCTAAAATTAAAGAATGAACCCGATACAGGTACTGAAAATTTTGGTGGTGCTACAGCAACAGCTGGTGGATTAGTTTTTGCAACAGGTACTTTAGACAAATTGATTAGGGCATTTAATTCTGAAAATGGTAAAGAATTATGGTCTTACAAACTTCCTTATATAGGGTCAGCGCCTCCGACATCATATGAAGCTAATGCTGAGCAATATATTATTGTTCCTGCTTCTGGAGGCATCAGTTTAAAATTTCTTTATCCGAAGCTTGTTGAACAAGGAGATGCATTTGTTGCTTTTAAGATTCAAGATTAAAATTTCAATTTCTTGATTGTGCTGAAAAATAAAAAGTAATATAAATCACAATGAATTAAAAGGCGGGATAGCTCAGTTGGTTAGAGCGTTGGACTCATAAGCCAAAGGTCGCTGGTTCGACTCCAGCTCCCGCTACCATTTTGATTGAAATAGTGATTAAAAAATATTTAAAGAAAATATTTAGAAACATTGGCTATAGTTTTTTTTTTATAGCACATGGGACTATTGAGAATTCTATAAAGTGTGGTGAGGATAATAAAGTTAAAGTAAAAACCATAAATATACAAAAACAATTAGGTTATAATGTTTACATAATTCCTAACGGCAGATTATATACAGATCGTATTCAAGATACTGCTGCTATACTTGACAATAAAATCATTGAGGGACCCTCATTTCAATTACGAAAAAGATCTGGTGCTCAAATATTTAACTCAGATATAAAGGATAACATTGTTTTTACAAAAGGAACGCCAAAAAAATTAAGAAATTTAAATGGTACAGTATTATCATTGCTAACGGGCGGAGCAGGAAATCACAATTATTGGCACTGGTTGTTTGATGTGTTACCTAGATTTGGTTTAAGTAGCAAAGCCATTAATTTAGGTGAAATAGATTATTTTTTATTACCTAGCATTTCAAAAAATTTTCAAAAAGAAACTTTAAGCTGTTTAAATATTCCTGCATACAAAATAATTTCTAGTGAAAAATTTAGACATATAAAAGCAAAAGAATTAATAATGACAGATCATCCAGTAATGATTAGTGGAAATGCGACAAAAGATATTCAAAATATTCCAGACTGGATTAGTTTATGGTTAAAGAATAATTTTCTAAATCAAAATATAACAATCAATAAAACTGTTAAAAATAAAATTTATATAGATAGAAGCGAAACAAATTCTAAACGCTTACCACAAAGAGCAATAATTAACGAAGATGAAATTAAAAAATATTTAATAAAAAATAATTTTAAAATAGTAAAACTTCATGAGACAAAATTTATAGATCAGGTTGATTTGTTTTACAATGCAGAATGTGTTGTTGGATTACATGGCGGAGGATTTGGAAATATGGTTTTTTGTAGACCCAAAACTAAAATTATTGAATTAAAAAATACAACTTCTGCCGATGCTATAAAAAATCTAGCACAAAAAAATGATTTAAACTATACTTCAATAGAAGTCGAGGCTAAGGAAATATATAAATTTCAATTTCCAAATCAGCAGGGTGCTATTCAAATACCAATTAGCAGTTTAATCAAAGTATTAGAAAATTAAAAATATATGAAAAATTTAAATATGTTCTGTTTAACTTTAGAATCTAATCACTACAAATTTATTAAAGAACTAGGCTATATTCCAGTGGGATTAGGTGAAAAAAATTTTAATGAGAATTGGTTTAGCGATAAGTCTGGTATAAATATTTCAAAAAAAAATAAATATTACAGTGAATATACTTTTCATTATTGGCTATGGAAAAATTATTTAGATCAAATGGACGACAAATGGATTGGTTTTTGCCAGTATAAAAAATTTTGGAGTTTGAAAAGTTATAAAACAAAAAATATAAATATTGAAAGTTTAAATGGTCAAGTTTTAAAACAGATACCTCGAGAGTATGAAAACTATGACACAATCCTCACTGAACCAATGTTTGTAAATCAGTGGAGAACAATGAAATTTATTAAAATGGGCTTGAAAATTTTTATAAAAAATCCACTCTTAATTTTTAATAAAAAAAAAAGAAATCTAAATTTTCATTTTGATTTGATGCACGGAGAAAATAATTTGTGCAAAGCTATAAATTTGCTTGGTGAAGAAAATAAAAATGATTTTAGAAAATTTGTTAATAGCGAAGTGTCATTTAATCCCCACATTATGGTTATTTGCAAATCAAAAGAAAAATTAAAAAAATACTACGAAGATGTGTTTCCTTGGCTTGAAAAATGTGAAAAAATATTTGGCTTTGAAAATTTGCAAAGTTATAACAAAATTAGAATTTATGGTTTTTTGGCGGAGAGATTTATGTCATATTGGTTTCAGAAAAATACTAAATATACAACTATGCCTGTAATTATCTATGATATAAGAAAAGATATTAACTAACTCATAGCTTGATTATAAAATTAATAATTGTAATTGTATTATGTATATGTTTTTTATACAAAATCTCCAAATATGACTAAAGTTGCTCTCATAACAGGTATTACAGGACAAGACGGGTCGTATCTAGCAGAATTATTATTGTCTAAAGGTTATGAGGTTCATGGAATTGTAAGAAGGGTGGCCTTAGAAGACGAATATCACAGACTTTGGAGAATTAGAAAAATTTTAAATAATGTAATTTTGCACTCTGGTTCCTTGGAAAGCTATGCTAGTTTATTTAATATAATTCAAAAAATAAAACCTGATGAAGTATATCACTTAGCTGCCCAGAGTTATGTTGGTTACTCGTTTGAGGATGAATTTTCGACTCTCAATATCAACATCAATGGTACTCACTACTTACTCTCGGCAGTAAAAGAATTTGCGCTTAGTAAAATAAAGTTTTATTTTGCTGCTTCTTCAGAAATGTTTGGAAAAGTAAAAAAATCTCCACAAAATGAAAATACTCCTTTTAATCCAAGATCATCATATGGAATATCAAAAGTGACTGGTTACTATTTAACAAAAAATTATAGAGAAGCTTATAAACTACATGCATCCAGCGGGATATTATTTAACCACGAATCACCAAGAAGAGGTTTTGAATTTGTAACTAGAAAAATTACACATGCTGTAGCAAGAATTAAAAAAGGTGTGCAAAAAAAATTAAAATTAGGAAATCTTAAAGCAAAAAGAGACTGGGGGCATGCAAAAGATTATGTTGAGGCCATGTGGTTGATGTTGCAACAAAATAATTCTGATGATTTTGTAATCGGAACCGGCAATGAATATAGTGTAGAGGATTTTGCTAATAAAGCATTTTCATACGTTGGTTTAAATTATAAAGATCATGTGGTCGTAGATAAAAGATTAATTAGACCTACTGAAGTAGATACTCTTTTAGCTAATTTTGATAAGGCGAAAAAAATTTTGAAATGGAAACCAAAAACATCATTTGATGATTTGGTGACAAATATGGTTGAACATGATTTAGAACACGTTAATGATTTTGATTTATCTTAATACAAACTGGAAAATTATTAACTATTTGAAGGTTCGTTTTCTTTAATTTTTTGAAGCACTCTTAACTTGCCAACTCTTTCTCATATTTTTAAATTCTTCATGGTTACACGTATTCCATGCATCATTTCTTATTTTTTCTAATTCAGTAGCTGGAACTTCGGTTTTTTTCAAGTTTGCTTTGGTCCATTGAAATTTATCAGGATTATAATCCAAAGGTAAGTGGCCATTCTTTGTACAATAATCAAACATTGGTGTTCCTGGAACTGGCATAACCAAATAAAAATTTGAATGATCTAAACCATTTTCTTTCATTTTTTTTGCAAAATTTATTGTATTTTCTATCTCTTTTCTTGTTTCATCTGGAAAGCCTATCATGTAGTTAGTTCCTACATTAATTTTGTATTTTTTAATTGTTTTAATTAGATCTCCCGGATCAAATCTATCTAATGCTAATTTGTTTGAACACCATTTTTTAATTATTCTTGGATTTGCTGATTCAAAAGGTAAAACTATATCTTTAAAACCAACTTCAGCCAATAATTCAATAACCTCCTCGTCAGGAATCATCCATCCAGGCTTATTGCTTTTCTTAACCAAATGTATCACGTTGATTCCATTAACATCCATTAATTCTATACCTAAATGAACTACGCTTTTTAAAAGTCTTATAGCTCTTCTTTTCATTCCAAATATAGAGTCATCTTCAATAAAAACTTGTTTTGCACCAATTTCATTTTTTAAAATATTCAATTCTTTTTTCACTCTTTCATCTGACTTTATTCGGAATCTACCGATTGCCCCCGATTTTGAATCGTCGATTTCCTCTGCTATATGACAATATGAGCAATTAAAAGGACAACCCCTAGAGGTCATCATGGAGGCATATTTTAGTTTTTTTTCAGGTATAATTTTTCCTCCGTGAGGTCTACCAATTTTCCAATATCTTTCGTTGGGTAATAAATTCCACGCAGGAATTGGCAATTTATCCAGATCTCTAATAATCTTACCAAAACGAGAATTATCTACTATTTTTTCATTTTTATTTTTAAAATATATTCTTCCTACGGAAGAGAAATCTTGACTATCTTGTTGCATAATTTTTGCAATTTGTTGAATAGAAATTTCAGATTCTGAGGTGAAAATAATATCAAAACCAGCAGCAAAAAAAATAGAAGATCTAGATTTAGCATTAACACCACCTGAAAATAGAAGTTTATTAGGGAATTTATTTTTAATTATTCTTGCACAATGTAATACTTGGCTTTCCTGTTGTGAAAATATAGACGTAATACCTATTGCATCATATTCACTGGCAACTTCTATTATTCTTTCATCAGTAACTCCAGTTTTTATCATTCCGCTTGGTAATTGGTGAGATTTATTAAAAAAGTCGTTTAAATTATCATTATTGTTTCCTATGCATGCATCATAAATAGAAGTTTCAACATCAATATCTCCTAAAGCTCCAGCTAAATAAGGATAAGCTAGTGATCCATTTGGTTTTACCATAGTACCAGGCCAAGATTGCTCAGGAGGGTATAAGAATAAAATTTTGATTTCCTTCATTTTGGTTATTATATAGTAAAATATAATTTATAAAGATTTGCAAATACTCTTAAGTTATTTATTTTATTAAAGTTGATAGATATTGAGCATAACTACACTTACCATAGAATTTTAAAGCATTGGCTATATTTTTTTCATTAATCCATTTATTACTTAGAGCTATTTCTTCTAAGCAAGCTATTTTAAGACCTTGTCTATTTTCCAAAGCAGATACAAACGAGGAAGTATTGTAGAAATCTTCAATTGAACCTGCATCCAACCACGCTCCTCCACGACTTATAAATTTGGCTGATAATTTGCTATTTTTTTTATACTTATTCAACAAATCTACCATTTCTAATTCTTTTCTTTTTGATGGTTTTAAATTCTTACTATAATTAACTACTTTATTATCAAAAAAATAGAGACCAGTAATTGCTAAATTAGAAACAAACTTTTTTGGCTTTTCAATAATTTTTAATACTTTGTTTTTTTTATTTATTTTTGCGACACCGTATAAAGAAGGATTTTTAACAGGATATAATATAATAGTGGCGCCATTATTAAATTTTAAACACCCTTTTAATATTTTTGTTAAACTTTGACCATAAAAAAAATTATCACCCAAAATCATAACAACACCATTTTTTCCAATAAAGTTTTTACCTATTTGAAAAGCATCTGGTAGACCTTTGGGATGTTTTTGTTCTGCATATGAAATTTTTATTCCTAGATTGTTTCCACTGGGTAAAATTTTTTTGAATTGATTTATCTGGCCCTTGTTAACAATAATTAGTACATCTCGTATCCCTGATAGCATTAAGACTGACAATGGATAATAAATTAATGGTTTATCATAAATTGGTAACAACTGCTTATTAACAGCCTTTGTTAAGGGACTCATTCGAGAACCAGTGCCGCCAGCTAAAATAATTCCTTTTTTTATCATATGTTCAAACCTAATCTTTTATCAAATAGCTTTTTGCAAGTCCTAGAAAAAAAGTATCTATTGTTATAATACCAATCAAAAGTTTTTGATAAACCCTTATTTAATGGAATTTTAGATTTCCATTTCAATTCCATTAAAATTTTTTTGTTATCAAGAGCATATCTGAAATCGTGTCCAGGTCTATCTTGCACAAATTTTATTTTGACTTTTTTTCCAATTTTCAGTGATTTTTTTTTTGCTATTGCTAGTAACTTTTTTGCTATATCAATATTTCTAATATTTTGTCCAGAGCCTATATTGTATCTTTCTCCTAAACTGCCTTTTAAAAAGATTGATAATAAAGCTTCACAATGGTCATAAACATGTATCCATTCTCTAGAATTTTTTCCTCGGGCATAAATTGGCAAAGGTTTATTATGAAGAATATTAAAAATTAATTTTGGTATTAATTTTTCTGGAAATTGATTTGGACCATAATTGTTACAACAATTTGATATTAATGCAGAAATTTTATAGGTTCTTATATATGCTTTGATTAAATGATCTGCGCTAGCTTTTGTAGCCGAGTAAGGTGAACTAGGATTATAAGAAAAGCTTTCATCAGATCTTCCTTTGAGAATGTCTCCATAGACCTCATCTGTAGATATATGAATAAGTTTAATCTTCTTTTTATTTTTTTTTTCGTAAAATAAAATTGCCTCTAATAAATTATAAACACCCAGAAAATTACTTTTTATAAAGTTTTTTGGTGCATCAATTGATCTATCAACATGAGTTTCTGCCGCTAAATTAAAAACAGCATCAGGTTTATATTTATTAAATATTTTTATGAGTTTTTTTTTGTCATTTATATCAGTTTTGAAAAAAATGTAGTTTTTGTTATGAATTTTTTTTTTTAAATTATGCGGATGAGCTGAATAATTTAATTTATCAACATTGATTACAAAATATTTTTTTGCAAGTAAATATTTAACAAGATTGCTACCTATAAACCCAGAACCACCTGTTACAACAAATTTTTTCATATTTATTTACAAAAAAGGTATGATCTAATAAATTAAAGTATTAAAAGAATTAGAGTATAAAATCAATTATGTTTAAATAATGTCAATTAAAGATATTACAGTTATAATAACATCTTTTAGAAGTGGTAAAAAAATAAAAAATTGTCTTAATTCAATTGATAGAGAAATTAAGGTTTTGTTAATAGAAAATTCAAATGACTCAAATATTAAAAATAATATTGAAAAGGAATTTAATAATGTTGAATGTATTTTAACGGGTGAAAATCTTGGTTATGGAAAATCTAATAATATAGGTTTAAAAAAAGTAACAACTAAATATGCTTTAATATTAAATCCAGATACTTTGCTACATTCATCTGCTATTGAAAATTTTATAAAAACAACAAAGAAAATTGCTGAATTTGCAATCATGGGGCCTTACATTCAGGAAGAAAAAAGCAAAAAGAATAAAAGTCAATTAAATAATCTTACACCAGTACAAGTAACTAATGTTAAAGGTTTTGCAATGTTTTTAAATTTATCTGAATTTAAAGACGTAGGTTTTTTTGATGAGAATTTTTTCTTTTATTTTGAGGAAATAGATTTGTGTAAACGATTAGGTAATCATGGAAAAAAAATTTATTTAGTACCCGACATTATAATCCACCATGAAGGAGGAGTATCACATGAAGAATCTATAAAAAGAGAAATGGAACTATCAAGAAATTGGCATTGGATGTGGTCTACTTTTAATTATCACAGAAAATATAAAGGTTTTTTTATTTCTTTTCTCATTATTTTACCAAAATTAAGCTCGGCCATTATAAAAGTTTTGATTTATTCTTTAATATTCAATAAAGAAAAAAGAGAAATTTATAA
>Ga0187827_10003567_pt1 | contig 20019 bp, 14 predicted proteins | sample ETNtaG_39_FD_167969 | JGI IMG/M metagenome (GOLD analysis project Ga0187827, IMG submission 167969) | Marine microbial and viral communities from oxygen minimum zone, Eastern Pacific Ocean - ETNP2014_SV_150_PacBio MetaG (Illumina Assembly) | ecosystem: Environmental > Aquatic > Marine > Hypoxic... | reverse complement strand
TGCGTGAACTGTTCATGACCGAGACGGCTGAGTTGGCCGATTACATTCTTCCGGCAGCCTCGTTCCTGGAACGATCCGAGGTATTTTGCCATTCCCCGTCACAAACAGTGACCTTGACCAACCGCGCCTTCACAATTCCCGGAGTTCAGGATGAATATGATTTCTGGCACGACTTGGCTCACCGCCTTGGCCACGATGAATATTTTCCATGGCGGGACGAGGACGAGGTAAACGCCTGGCTTCTCGAGCCCACAGGTATTTCGGTTAACGAATTGGCCCGCCATCCGGAAGGCATGACCTACAAGCCGTTACGCTACAAGAAATGGTCCGAGCGACCCCTGGCAACACCCTCGGGCAAGGTCGAATTCGCGAGCGAATACCTTCAATCCAAGGGACATTCCGAGATCGGTAAATACCGACCACCTTACTATATCGCGACACCTGAACCTGACTTCCCCTTCGTTCTCATCTCGGGTGCCCGCAAAGCAGTTTATTGCCACAGTCGGGGGCGAAATGTTCCCCGCTTCCTGGATGTATTGCCGGGGCCAAGCGTCGAACTGCATCCCGACGACGCTGCGCATCTGGGTGTTGCCGAGGGTGATCGGGTGGTGATCAGGTCACGCAACGGCCAGGCTGAATTCCCAGTCGAGGTGATGGCTGCTAATGAAATCATGCCGGGTTATGTTCAGGCAACCCACGGCTGGAAGGCGGCAGCCAACATCAACCTGGTAACCTTCGATGACAAGCCCGATCCCATTAGCGGTTTTCCGACCATGCGAGGCGTTCCGGTTAGGATCGAGAAAGTGTAACCGCCACACCGGTGATATTGGTGTTGTTTTGGAGCGCCGGTTTCACCGGCACCAGGTATGGTGTACCCACTGAAGTAGGAGCGTCGTTGTCCCGAAGTTAATTTGAATAGCCTACATTTTCACCCGCTTTTTATATGGGTCATAGGGGGCAAGCAAAGAAGCTTTGGACTTAGCTCGTTTGGCTTCTATTTCAATTTCAAAATTTCCATTCTCGATGAAGTCATTAGTTATTCCACCTTCATTGTGAATATAACCAAGTCCAACTGCACAACCTACTGTATGGCCATAAGAGGCTGAAGTAATTTCGCCCACCATTTCGCCATCGCGAAATACAGGTTCCTGATTGTAAAAAAGTAAATCTGGGTCTTCTAGTGAAAAAATTACCATTTGCCTAGTTAGGCGACCTAGTTGTTTTTGAATAGTCGTTCGGCCAATATAGTCGTCATTTTTATTTAAATCGACTGCAAAATTAAGCCCAGCTTCGAGTGGTGTATCCCATGCTGAAATGTCATGCCCGTAATGTCTGTAGCCACGTTCCATACGCAAGGAATCCAATGCATGATACCCAACATCTTGAATATTGAACTCCTTTCCGGCTTCGAGTAATTGTTCATAAACGATTCCCATAAACTCCGTCGGAATGTTCAGCTCCCAGCCCAACTCACCAACAAACGAAATCCGCGAAGCACGACAGACTGTGTGTGAAACTTCGATATTTTGGCAAGTCATGAACGGGAATGCTTCATTTGATAAATTTGCATGCGTTAACTTAGAAATTAATTTACGACTTTTGGGTCCCATCACCGCGATGACACCTTCGCCCGAGGTGACATCGTTTATGGAGACGGTCCATTTGGGTTTTATATGGGACCTGATCCAGCAGAAAACATGGTTGAATGCACCGGCTCCGCAATAAATCACAAATTCCCGGGTACCGGTTCGCGCAATAGTTATGTCACATTCAATACCTCCCCTTGGGTTAAGCATCAATGTGTACAAAAGGCTATTGATCGGAACATCTATATTTTTTGTACAGAGAAGTTGTAATAGGTTTATCGCATTTTTGCCTTCGATTTTAAATTTCGAAAAAGAAGACATATCAATTAGGCCAACCCTTTCACGAACTGCCTTGTGCTCTTCCGCAGAATAATAAAACCAGTTTTGTCGCCCGTATGAATAATGATATTTCGGCTCTACTCCTTTAGGCGCAAACCAGTTTGGTCGTTCCCAACCAGCTGCTTCTCCAAAACATGCGTTTTTTTTTGCAAGTTCTAGGTGTATTGCGGATCGCCTGATTCCTCTTGCTGTTTCTGGTTGCAGGTGGGGCCAATGCATGCAAAAGGCACGGCTTGCTATTTCACGAACTCTCGATTGCAAATAGTGGTCGGTAGACTGAAAAGTATGAAATCGACGAACATTGACTGAAGATATATCGACAGTTGGTGCGCCCTCGACGATCCACTGTGCAAGCGCCATACCAGCTCCGCCACTAACACAAATGCCGGTGGAATTAAATCCAGCACACACGAAAAAGTTTTCAACTTCCAAGGATGTTCCAAGCAAGTATTCACCGTCCGGAGTAAAACTCTCCGGGCCATTTATAAACTGGCGTACTCCAGCATTTTCAAGAGCGGGAATCCGCTTAGTTGCGGAGGTAACCAATTCCTCAAACTGACCCCAGTCTTCGTTTAATAACGTGAATTCAAAGTCACTTGGTATACGCGTTACTGGCCATGGGCGAGCAACTTTCTCAGTACCGCCCATGACCAATTTCCCAGCATCTACTTTGAAGTACGTTAGGCCATCATAGTCCCGTAAACTGGGAAGCTCAGGGTGCAGGCCTGTGATTGGTTCAGTCACAATATACATATGCTCTACAGCCTGGACTGGGATATTTGCTCCCGCCATGCGCCCGACTTCTCGAGCCCACATGCCGCCACAATTGATAACTATCTCACACGCAACTGTTCCTTTATCGGTTTCGACGGCGCTAATTAGATTGTTATTCAATTCAAAGTCATTTACTCTGATATTTTCAATAATCAGGGCTCCTGAATTTCGTGCACCTTTTGCTAGCGCAAGGGTAACGCCTGTTGGGTCAATCTGCCCATCTGAGGGAACATAAAGGCCACCCTTTAAATCATCTGTTACGAGTAAATCCCAGATGTTCTTTATCGTGTCGGTATCGACAAGTTCGCAGTCCAATCCAAAAAATTTTGATGCTGAAAATCGACGCTTCAGCTCAATCCATCGGGCATTTGATTTCGCTAAAAGAATTGTCCCATTTCTTTTAAAGCCGGTAGCCTGTCCAGTCTCTTTTTCCAATTGTTCGTAGAGATCCAGACTGTACTTGGCCAATTTGGTTTGTGTGCGATTGCTTCGCAGCTGGGCAAGCAGCCCAGCGGCATGCCAGGTGGTGCCAGAAGCAAGCCTTTTTCTTTCCAACAACAATATATCGCGATAACCAAGCTTGCTCAGGTGGTAAGCAACACTACAGCCCGCAATGCCGCCACCTACTATTACTACACTTGCTTTTCTTGGCAGTACGGCAGACGTCATCTATATTTCGGTAATAGGTTTTTTGCTATTCAGTTAGTCGCTGCGGTATTTACAAATTACCCAACCACTTGCAGTGTGAATTCACCCCGGTCGTAATTTCAATTACCCATCACCCTGTGGCAGTCCCAACAATCGCGGGTCGGACTACTTGTTTCGTTGCAGAGAGGAATCACTGGCCAGGGATCAAAGGACGATATTGTTAGGCCCCCATGCCAAGAGTATACGGATCTTTTGTTATCAGCACTTCCAGAAATGGAATCAGCCGGGCTGACTGGGCTAGTAAAAGAAAAGTGAGAAAGGGTGCGATGAGGCCTGCTCCGGCGTCCTGGTTGACTAGATAACACGGTATTGATTGGTATCCGGAGTTACTGGCTTTAGTTCTGGACTGGGAAGTTTCCGTGGAATATATTGCCTACAGCGCGCCGGCAGTTATGTTCGGCAGGTAACTGAAGCATTTGAATCGCCATGGTTATACTCTACTTAGTCCGGTTGCAATCAGTCAGCGACGTGTGGACCAGATACGGGCACGCGATCCATTTTTGTAGGCCTCGAGGCGAAAATGGAAGTTGGTTCCTCGAAATCTTCTCGAATTTGGGATTTGTTGTTGGAGGTTGCCCGGAGTCGACAGGATGTTTACTCTTTCCAATAGTTGAATCTTGTGGAAGAGGTAAACCAACGAAGCAAACGGAAGACTGCTAATGGGTATGTTAATTTTTCGAATATTCAAGACACGCCAAGTAGAGGATGCAGGCTTATGACGGCACCAATTGAATTGCGCGGGGTGTGGAAGATTTTTGGACATCAAGCTTTGAAAGCATTTCAAGCGATCCGAGACGAAAATCTTACCAAGGCAGAAGTTCTGAATCGTTTTAACTGCGTGGTCGGTGTTGCGAATGCATCATTTTCCGTAGCGGAGGGTGAGATATTCTGCATTATGGGTTTATCCGGGAGTGGTAAATCCACGTTGATTCGCCACATCAATCGACTGCTTGAACCTACTGCAGGCCAGGTGTTGATTCTGGGTGAGGACATAATGCACAAGACTGATCGTGAATTGCGCAAACTTCGTGCGACCAAAACTGGAATGGTTTTCCAAAATATTGCGTTATTGCCTCATTGCACAGTTATGGACAATGTTGCGCTACCGTTGGAGGTGCAAAAATATACCATTGGAGAAAGACGGCGAATTGCATTGCGTGTACTAGAAATGGTTGAACTATCCGGTTGGGAAAATCGCTACGCCCATGAATTGTCTGGTGGCATGCAACAACGTGTAGGGCTGGCACGGGCAATGGCCGCTGATCCAGAAATCTTATTGATGGATGAACCGTTTAGTGCGTTAGATCCATTAATTCGGCGGCAGCTTCAGGATGAGTTTCTTAAAATCGCAGAAGTGACGCAGAAAACAACAGTGTTCATTACACATGATCTAGATGAAGCAATCCGCATTGGGCACCGCATCGCAATTATGAAGGATGGAGTTCTCGTACAGATTGGCACACCAGAGCAAATCGTAACCAATCCAGTGGACGAGTACGTGACCGATTTTGTGGCGGGGATATCCCGACTCAAGTTAGTTCGCGCCGAAACTATAATGGAATCCTGGGACTCCTGGCATTTAGATAATCATCTCGACCTTACCACTGCACCAAAGGTTTCTATTGACGACCATTTAGATCGGCTTATTGATGTTGCTGTGGGACAAGATGGACCGATGGTGGTAGTGGGGAACAACAATGAGTTCGTCGGAGTAGTAGACAGGCCACATCTGTTACGAGGCATCCAGGGAGGCAATCTAGCATGAGTAATAACACAAGTTCCAATACGAAGGTGCCCCACTTTGAGCACGAAGAAATTCGCGACTTTGTCGGGAAAAATTCTAGTTACTACATCGATCGATTTGATCGATTAGTTGAAAAATCAGGATACTCCTGGAGCTTTAATTGGTCCGCAGCAATATTTGGACCGATCTGGTTAGCGTCGCGTCAATTGTGGAATTTGTTTTGGATATTGCTTTTTCTAGAGTTACTGGCCTTCGTGCAGATTTCCCGCGGCCTATGGGCTGATTTAGGGTTTGATCAGTTTGTGCGAGGCCAACGCCTTCAGGGCATTGCACTTAAACGCTTACAGGAGGCTGAAAATGCCGCTGAGAAAGGTGCCGCTAATGCAGACAATATCATGGAGTCCGCCCAGTCATTGAGCCGGGCAGCGGAAGAGGCGTTGATGCTGGCCCAGGCTCAAGTTGAAACAGCGCCTTGGTACATTGTCGGAGGAATAGTGCTTTTGCTAATTGTGAAGTTGGTGGAAGGGGGGTATGGCAACTGGTTATTGTTTAAGAGATTTACCCGATGGCAGGCAGATCGATCACTCACTACTGGTATCAATAAGATGAATATCCTTGGCGCCTCTGCTCTTATTCTTCCAGTATCTGTGTTGACGATTTACCGATTTACAACGAATTCAGCGCCGCAATGGCTAGTGAAAGTGCCGACGGAAAGAGCCTGGCGGGTCGATTTTTCCCAGTCGGTAGACCGGTTTTTCGAGTGGTTTACTCTAGTCGGGGTAGATTTTTTTTCTTCTATTACCGTGGCTATTCGATCTTTACTTGAGGGGATGGATGTACTGCTTGTTGATACGCCCTGGCCAGTGGTAATGGTTGTCATCATTTTGTTAGCCCTGCAACTGGCTGGGCCAAGAGTAGCGATTTTTACCACGGCCTGCCTGGTGTACCTAGGCGTGCTTGGGTTTTGGGAAAAAAGCATGGAAACGGTATCCTTACTCGGAACTGCGGCGTTTATTTGTATCGTTTTTGGAATACCGCTTGGAATTTGGTGTGCGAAAAATAATCGATTGTACGCAGTAGTACGGCCGATACTCGATTTGATGCAAACTATGCCGTCATTTGTATACCTGATCCCCGTCATCGCATTTTTTGGAATCGGTAAAGCGCCTGGTGTCGTGGCGACCATCGTGTTTGGCATGCCGCCAGTGGTTCGGCTTACGGTTCTTGGGTTATATGGCGTGCCTGAATCAGTACGTGAAGCAGCAATTGCATTTGGCGCGTCACGACGGTTTCTGTTGTTTCGTGTCGATCTGCCGTTGGCGTTACCGTCGATTATGACTGGGGTAAATCAGACGATACTCATGTGTCTATCGATGGTCGTGATCGCATCCTTAATTGGTGCAAAAGGCCTCGGTGAGGATGTGTTACATGCTCTTACCTACGCCGACGAAGGGCAGGGAATTCTAACGGGAATCGCTATTCTGTTTTGCGCCATGATTCTTGATCGCATCGTTCAAGGCCGCAGGCAACGGGCTACGCTTGGTAGTTAAATTAGGCAGATGGGATTATAGCGAGATAATTCTGCCTGAACAAAAGATAAGATTGGGGAATATTGACAGTCCAACTGATGCCGTTGGCAGATCTTCTGCTAAAGGGAAAGGCCGCCTAATATCAACTTTGACCCAAGCTGCACAAAAATTAGGAGGATATATAGACACTGAAACCACCTCACGGCCGCCTATGTAAAAAACTATTGGCGTCCGTGAGGTGGGTTGGTCAATCAGTGATTATTAAAATGAGCTAGAAATAAATACGAATATTAGTGGAGGTATTGGATCAACGCCCCAGCCAGGTATTTACGGTTGCCTCATTCGCAGCGATCCACTCTTTTGAATAATCAACAGCATCGCGTTTGTCGATATCTATTGCAGCGGACCATTCGTTGATCAGATCTGTACCGAAGACTATACGATGTAAGAATTTAACCACCTCTGGAGTCGCAGTCTCCAAGCGCGATGAGTACGCGATGTACGATGATGATATCGGGAATGACGTCGCAAGATAGGATTCGTTATACCAGTCCGTACTTGTCGAGGGATGCACTGGCTTCCACTTTTCGGGATCGTGTTCCGGTTCTTCGATAATCTCATGCAGCCCAAAGACATGATGTGGCGCGTAACATGCAAACGCAAGAGCTTTGTTCTGCTTTACTGCAGTGTCGATTTGTTTAACTATGAGGGCTTCCTCGTACTCCTGTAGTTCATATAGATCCGAAAAGCCATAATCGCGAGCTCGTACTTTCATGTATGCAGCTGATGTCCAACCCGATGCCCCCATCCAGAGTTCGCCACGACCATCACCATCCGTATCAGTGGCTTGCACAACCTCTGGTTTTGCCAGATCATAAATGGTGTTAAGGCCATAGGTTTCCTTTGTATATTTTGTGGTACACATTGCATCGCGACTGTTAAAGGTAACTTGTGTTAGCTTGACAGTTCCTTTATTTGTTACGTACTCGTCGGCCATTGCTTGATTGTTTGGGAGCCAAAGGTCAGAGAAAATATCGACCTCGCCGGTCCCAGCATCCATCCCTTTAAAGAACATGGCATGTTTTCCCGGAACGAATTCGACATCCACGCCGTAATTATCTTCGATGAGAAATTTAAAAACATTGGACATCACATCCATATAGGCCCAGTTCATCGTACCAATCACAATCTTTTCAGCTACTGCATTGCCGCTGCCAAGAGTTAAAACCAACAGCAGGCAAGCAGAGGGTAAACGCAACTTATGAAAATTATTCAATCTCATAGCCATTCTCCTTTAGTCGTTAATGTACTTCTGCAGCGTCTCATTGGTTGCTGCACTTTTATTCTCCCACAGTACGGCGATAGCAACAGAAAATCTTTTGTGTTCCGTCAATTGGAATTTGCACCGGATTTATCGAGAATTAACGTCGTTTGTCGGCACTGCAATCTTGGGAAATATGCCACAGTGAATCTTCTAAGCATGGCCCAGGTCTGTTTCCGCTATATTTTGGCCCTGGCTTACAGGGCTCCAGGGGATAAAACCCAATCGATTCCCTAGTTCACCAGTAACTCGTCACTGCTTTCTTCTAGAGCGTTGTTAAAACGCTCGAGCAGTTCCCTTATCTCGGTTTCGGTGATAATTAGAGGCGGCGCCATGACTAAACTATCACCGACAGCGCGAATGAATAATCCATATTTCTCCGCTTTTAGGGCAAGACGATCCGCGGCTTTGACTTCTACAGGGAAACTTTCTTTGGTATCTTTGTTGGCTACCAGCTCTACCCCGCCCATCAACCCAATACCTCGAACCTCCCCTACTAGAGGATTCCTGAGCAATTGGCGCAGTCCAGATTGAAAGTGTTTGCCTACATTACGAACGTGAGAGCAAATGTTCTGCTCCTCGTAAATGCTTAACACTTCCAGGGCAATAGCAGCGCCGACTGGATGTCCAGAATAAGTGAGGCCATGGGCAAGCACCCCGTCCTTTTGACTTGCACTAACCATAACCCCGTATACTTCATCAGATATCATCAACGCAGAAATTGGGAAATATGCAGAAGACAAACCTTTAGCCATGGTCATCATGTCCGGCCTAATTTCAAATGTGGTACTGCCGAACATTGACCCTGTTCGACCGAATCCGCAGATTACCTCATCCGCTATCATCAGAATCTCGTATTTATGCAGTACCTCTTGGATCTTCTGAAAATAGGATTGTGGAGGAATGATGACGCCTCCAACTCCCATCACGGGTTCAGCAATAAATGCTGCAATAGTATCGGGCCCTTCCAGAATTATTAATTGTTCAAGGTTGTTTGCCAAACGACTTGAAAACTCCTCTTCAGTTTCCCCCGCTAAGGCATATCGATAAAAATGCGGACAGTCGGTAAAAACAATTCCACCTAATGGAAGATTAAAGGCACTATGCATATAAGATAGGCCTGATAGGCTTGCTGTAACGACAGTAGAGCCGTGGTATCCCCCTTGTCTAGCAATGATTTTGTTCTTATTGGGCATCCCTCTAGCATTGTTGTAGTGCCAAGCGAGTTTAATCGCCGTATCATTTGCCTCTGATCCGGAATTTGCAAAAAAGACCTTCGACAATTTATTCGGCGCCAGTTTGATCAACTTCTCGGAAAGTTCAATCAAATTTGGATGGCTGCGCCCGCGGAAAGTGTGGCTATAGGGCAGTTTCTGCAATTGCTGGTAGGCAGCATTGACCAGGCGAGGTTCATCATACCCAAGTGAACAGCACCACAGACTCGACATGCCATCGATAAACGTTTTCCCATCTGTATCTGTGAGATAAATACCCGAACCCTTTTCTATAACATGCGGCCCAGTCGCTTCATGTGCCGACGGATTGGTGAATGGGTGTAAATGAAACGCAACATCTTTATCCTTCATTGACGATCGGGTAGTTACCATTTTGCTTTCTCTATTTGATTTTCAAGATGTCTTTTTAGAGCAATCTCGGCTGTTGACTGTAAGGCGCCGCCCTGTCATTGAGTGTCTAGACATGGCATGATTTATCCAGTGGATGACAATAAGCGAAGTAAAGGTGCCTCGCTACTTTGGTTAATTATGCGTTAAGTTTTGGGGAAACGTATTGAAAGGCGTTATTCCGGTCACCTCCAGCTTGCGCTCTGTGCTGGTGGCGTGCTTGTTTTACCAATGCGACTCAATGCAGTGATCAAATAGTCCTTGCTACCGATCATATTCATTGTAATGCCTTACCTGCGAATTGATTCTCTGCCAAACAATTCAGTCATGGATGGCGAGGCAACATCTCCGTTGATTTTGCAGTCGAGCAGGATAGGACCCTGTGGATTAGCCAGCAAAGGCGCTACCCGCTGCAGGTCATTCATAGAGCGGACAGTAGATGCTTCAAACGCGAATCCTTCGGCAATTGGCGCAAAGTCAACGTCGGGGAAGACAGATGTGGTTACGGGCTGCTGATGCGCCTTCAGAAAATGTACCTCGGCCCCATATGCACAATCGTTGAGCACAACGATTACAAGCGGCAGATCTTCCCTGACGACGGTTTCCAATTCACCCAGTGTCATAAGAAAGCCACCGTCACCAATCAACAATACGGTGGTGCTATCGGGGCGGGCCTTAGCGACACCAAGCGCAGTGCCAAAACCGAGTCCGATTGACGCGAAATTGGTGGTAAATTTGAAGTGTCCCGGCCCCGGCACCGAGATATATGGTGTGATCCCAAGAAAATTGCCAGCATCGTAGACAAGGTTTCGGTTACTCGGCAGGAGCTTATCCAGAGCGATAGCCAGTGACCTCGGGTCGACTGTTCGAGCCGTGTGAGCTGCCTGAAAGTCTTGAGCAATATCAAACCCGGCTATGAATTGCCGATTTTCTGGCAAGCGGAAAGTTTTCTCGTCTTCGGCTCGTTTTGGCAAAACGTCCAGCAACTGTTTGGCGACCAGGTCAGCATCGCCCACCAGAGCAAAATCGATATTGCACCACCGGCCGATATTACTGCGCTGAGTATCGACCTGAATGAGTGGCACCGATGGAACGAAGGTGCCAAAACTAGTGGTCCAAAAATTCAACCCCGCGCCAAAAACGAGCACACAGTCGGCCTGTTCAATAAATCGACGTGCAGCGGAATGTGAAAAAGATCCGATGATGCCAAGGTTGTATGGGTTATCGTGGAACATGTCTTTACCACGAGCTGAAGTGGCGAATAGCGCACCGATTCGCTCGCCAAGTTGTTCAAGCGTTTCTCCAGCATCTGCCATGTGAGCACCAAGCCCTGCAATAATCAACGGCCGAGCACTATTTTTTAGAATTTCAGCAACTGTTTCGATTGCATGCGGTCTCGCTTTTTCCGGCGCTGGAAGAGTTGGCATTGCCGAGAATGGTCGATCGTCATTGTCGATCTCAAGTTTGCTGGTTTGCACGTTGGTCGGCAGCAGTAAGGCGGCAGTGTTGCCAGGCCAGGCGGCCGCCGCCGCATCTGCTAGGGCCGCTCGCGCCCCGGCAGCACTGGTCGCGCGAAAGACCCGAAGCCCGGCCGCCGACAATACACCAACAGCATTGAATTCCTTGTAATCTGGCCCTAACGGATTAAGCGCGTTACCGCCAGTAGCTGCGTCACCATAAATGATGAGTACTGGCGCCCCAGTCCTGCTAGCGTATACCGCGCCGTGGAGGCCGTTAGCTGTAGCCGGACCACGACCCACAATAGCAACGCCGAGTCGCCCTGTAGTGGCCGCGTACCCTTCGGCCATTGCAACTGCACTATTTTCATGACGTGCTCCAAGGAAGCGAACGTCGATCATGTCGAGTGCGGTTGCGAACAATACCGTGTCGTCGCTTACTAACCCGAACACCACGTCGATGCCAAGGTCTTTGAGATCTTGCGCAAGAATTTCGTAAACGGGCAGCATGCGTTGCGGTGCCATGGGTTTGCCCTGCGGCTTGATCGGTGTACCCATTTCTGTTATTCCCTTGGGTTAGTCGGCACACCAAGCGCTGCAAGATGTGTCTGCTGACTTTGAAATCGTTACTGAGTCAAAATCTGCGTTTCTGTAACTGTGCTGGAGTTCCTTGTAGCAACGATGGCTTGCGCTAAATTACCGAAGAACTCGTCGGCCATTTTCCGTGCGACAGGGTCAACAACGCGCCCCCCCATTTGGCCGAGTTTCCCCCCTAAGCGTACGTCAACCGTATAACCAAGCACGGTTATACCGTTCTCATCGATCAATTGCACCTTTGCTGAGCCCTTGGCAAATCCAGCCGAACCTCCTTTGCCCATGACTGATATAACGTAAGCATTGGGCGGGTCGATTTCAGAAAGTTCAATGACACACGCGAATGTCGGTTTGATCGGACCAATCTTGAACGTAACAGCACCCTCAAATTGAGTAGTCGAAAGCTTTTCCAGATGCTCGCATCCGTTGAGGCAGTTCGCCAAAATTTCGGGATCATTTAGGGACTCCCACACAACTGCGCGCGACGCAGGAATACGATATTCGCCGAGCATCTTCATTTTTTATTAGCACTGCAATCGCAAGCTACTAAGATAATCCCCAATTACTGTTTCCCAGGCGTCAAGAATTCGGAGCTTCAGTATCTGTATAAATCTTTTCTAGGATATTGTCGACGATAAGCTTAACTTCATAATAGGTAATTCTCGGTTCAGTTCCGTAACAAGTCTGAATGATCTTCAACCATTCGGGATCTGAGTAGGCGGCTTCGGCTTGTTCGCGGGTTTTCCAAATGAAAACACCGCCAGTAATGTCGGGCTCCTTGGCCGTATAATATTTATAAAGCAGCCCATCAACATTACGGTAACGGGGTGCAGTCTGTTGAATTGCAGCATCGACCTCAGCGCGTTCCATTCCCCGGGGCATATCGATCTCGACCACAGATATAATCATTGCTGATTCTCCAAATTCATTTCATATCCTCGCATGTCAATGAATGGTATTCCGTCGAAGTTTTTCTCATGCTCGCGATCTCTCTGGGAGCATATCTTCGAGAAGGCGTCGAACCCAAACACCCGTCATCTCGCGCCGGTAGTCAGCAGAACCCTGGGGGCTGCTCGACGGGTCGGTCTCTGCCATAGCGGCGTCGGCAGTTTCGGCAATCAGTTTGCCGGTAAGTGGTTGCCCGCGCAAAATATCTTCCGCAGCTCTCGCGCGCATCGGGAACGGCGCCACGCTACCGAGGCCAATTCGTGCATCGATGCATTGACCTGCGCTGTCTATAACCAGTGATGTTGCTACGGTGACAGTAGAGTAGGCTTCCGCCGAAGTACTGGTAAATTTTGTGTAACGGGTTTGGGTGCCATCGACTGGGCGAGGGATACTGATCTGAGTCAAGATTTCATCATCGTTCATTGCCGTCCTAAAAAGGCCAAAAAAGAACTCACTGAGCGGGATTCGACGGTCTCCGTTCGACCCTCTAACCACAGCTTCAGCGCCTAAGGCGAGAAGTGCCGGGGCCGAGTCAGAAGCCCCATCGCTATAACAGACATTTCCTCCCAATGTTCCCATGTTGCGAATTGCGGGCGATCCAACCCGGACACAGGCTTCACTCAATAGGGGAGAAATAGTGCGAACTACTTCCGATTTCTCGATGTCGCGATAGGAAACGGTGGCGCCGATGTGAAGGCTGTTGTCGGCTTCAATCAGTTGCAGTTCCGGGATATTGGAAAGACTGAGTACGGTGTGGGGGTCTGTGAGGCGTTCACGGAGAAGGTTTACCACCATCAGACCACCGTTCATAACCAAGGCGTCATCTCCGAGTTCGCGGCGTAAGGCGATGACCTCCTCAATGGTGCTGGGAGCACGGTATTCGAAAGCAGGAAGGGTCATGGCGTGTTTTTATACGGAGGCTTCTGAGATATTCAATGAGTCGTTGGCTGCTGCCAGCACGGCGTCGATGATTCTGTTGTATCCAGTACATCGACACAGGTTTCCAGCCAAAGCTTCACGAACCTGCATTGCTGTTGGAGACGGATTTTCATCAAGGAGTGCACTTGCCATCATCAGCATTCCTGGTGTGCAGTATCCGCATTGCACAGCACCCGCATCGATGAATGCCTGCTGCAGGTGGTGAAGTTTTCCATCTACCTTCAGACCTTCAATTGTTGTAACTCGTTTACCAACACAGCGAATTGCCAACTGGAGGCAAGCGCGGATTGGAATGCCGTCCACCAGAACGGTGCAAGAACCGCAGGTGCCTTGTCGGCATCCATCCTTGGTGCCGATCAATTCCAGTTCGTCCTTGAGCAATTGAAGAAGGGTCCAGTTTGCTGGCACTTCGAGTTCAAGTTCGTCGCCGTTGAGCGTCAGGGTCAGCAGTTGAGTCACTGTTGATTCTCTATTGTTTCACCGCCAGTTGGCTGAGAGGAATCGTTCTCTCGCAGGGCCTGCAGAACTTTTTCTGGTGTAATTGGAAGGCTAGTGATACGTGCACCCGTAGCGTTGAAGATGGCATTTGCAATTGCCGGGGATGTTGGAGCGAGCACCGGTTCACCGAGTCCTTTGGCGCCATAAGGTCCTCCGGTGTGGTGAGTCTCGACAAACACTGGAACGATTTCCGGAATGTCCATCGCTGAGGGAATCTTGTACTCGGCGAAAGACGGGTTCGTGACAATGCCATCTTCTACCACCATCTCTTCGAGCAAGGTTGCACCTACGCCCTGAACCACACCGCCTTCAATTTGTCCTTTAGCGTCGTTTGGATTGATAATTTTCCCTGCATCGTGAGCCGCAACTACCCTCAGAACCGAAATTCTTCCGGTCTCCAGGTCGACCTCGACGTCGGCGACCTGGGTAGCGTACATCCAGAATGCGGAAGCTTTAGGTGTCTGGCCGGTCTCCTTGTCTGGTTTAGCCGAAGGTGGAGTAAAGGATCCATCGCCCTGGACGGTAGCACCTCGTGGGCCGAAATGGCCTTGAATGATGTCGCGGGTGGAAAGAAAGGTGTTGGAATTTTTCTGCCAGACGGCGCCTTCCCGATACTCCACCAGGTCACTAGAACATTCAAGCAATGGCGCCGCCATCTGACAAAGTTTTTCCGTAAGATTGTCTGCCGCGCGCATCATGGCATTACCCATATGAAAGACCGACCGGCTGGCGCTCGTCGATTGGTCGAATGGCGTGTAACTAGTGTCTGGCGGACTGATTCGGACATGCTCGATCTCGATCCCAAGCCGTTCGGCGACCATCTGCCGCAACGCCGTGTATATACCTTGTCCGATTTCTAAGGAACTGCAAAGAAGATTAACCGACCCATCCTGGTGCATCTTAATTATCGCATTGGATGTTGAAGGCGTATTGGTTAGTTTGTGCATGGTGGCCAGGCCACGGCCGCGTACAAGCGTCGAGGTTCTTGAAGGTTCGACCGGCTTTTCGTATGCAGATACTTCCACGGCACGGCGAAGCGTATCCTTGACTCCCACACTCACGTCGAGTACCTCACCAGTGCAGGTAGAATCGCCAGGATCGAATAGGTTGCGCATGCGAATCTCAACGGGGTCTATTCCCAGTCGATGAGCAATCATGTCCATTTGCGATTCATGGGCCCACGTAAGTTGGGGTACCCCAAAGCCTCGAAACGCGCCACCCAACGGGTTATTCGTGTAGACACAGTAACTGTCTATCCATACATTGGGGATTCGGTATGGACCTGTTCCACTAAAAGCACCATTGCGCGAGACCAGTGGTCCAGTATCAGCATATCCACCTGTATTAAAGACGCTGGTAATTTTTCGCGCTACGATGGTGCCGTTTTTCTTAACGCCAGTCTTAAAAGTAAGATGGGTCGGGTGTTTAGAAGAACAAGCAGTAAATTCTTCGTCACGAGTAGTCGCATATCTGACCGGTGCACCGTTAGTGTGCATAGCTAACGCGACGGTTAGTGGCTCGGTTCGAAGATAGGACTTCGAGCCGAAGCCGCCACCAACCCCGGTGCAGATTACCCGGACTTGGTTGTAGGGAACGCCAAACGCATTACCCAGGTCGCGAACAAAATTATAAGGTGCCTGGGTGCTCGACCATAACGTGATCCCTCCATCTGCTCCGACTTGGGCGACCGCATTGTGAGGCTCCATTGGGCACGTGTGAATGTATTGGGTCGAAAAAACATCTTCATAAACGAAGTCAGAATCGTCAAATCCACGCTCTATGTCACCACGTCGTATTTTGGTGTGAGAGATGATGTTAGTTCTCGGGTAGGAGGTGAACGCACCTTCTATCTGGTATTGTTCGATGTCTTCATGGACTAATGGAGCATCAGCCTCCATTGCTTGCAGTGAATTGAAAACAGCGGGTAGTTCGTCATATTCGACGTCAATCAGATCAATAGCTTCACGGGCGATTTCTTCATTAACCGCGGCCACTGCTGCAACTGCCTCGCCGGAAAAACGAACTTTACCTCTGGCTAGAAATGGCTCGTCCTGAACTGCAGAGCCGAAACGAAAAGGAACATCTGCGCCGGTAATGACAGCGCGCACTCCTTTTAGCTGGCGTGCGCGGCCCACCTCAATAGAGACGATACGGGCATGCGGGTAAGGTGAGCGCAAAACTTTAGCATGGAGCATTCCTTGTGTCTTGAAATCTGTGCCGTAGATCCAGGCGCCCGTAACTTTGTCTACGGATTCACCGCGGGTAACTGGTTTCCCAACATAGCGGAAAGACCCCGACTCTGCCCGGGTAGCGCTGTCAGCCATTTTTCTTACCCGTGCAAATAGATCAGTCAAGGACGGCACCGGGCGAGCGTTGTGCGGCGATCTCTTCCGCGGTACAAATGTGCGCCTGGCCAACGGGCTCGGCGATAAGCTCACGCAGGTCACCGCGAAGTTCGAGAATTAACTCCAAATTCTCGACGACTTTTTCCAGGGTTTCCAATGGGACTCCAAAAATCAGTTCTTCAGGCTTGATCTGAACGAATTGGCGGAAGCCAAAGCAGCCCAGAGTGTAAGTTGTTTTTCCAGACATCAGTGGCCGTGACATGACCATAGAACACGTAGATGGGCCAGTTGTGCCTTCGGTTGCACCCCCGGTTTCGTAGTCGGCAGCACGGGCTAGAAACAGTCCCGCCTTAGAGTTGCAAATTACGTTTACTACGCCTCCGCCGTAACTGTTATCGAAAGGGAATGAGTCAAGTGGGCCATACGTCATGTATTTAACAGTACCGGTGGGTACCATGACGTAATGGGGAATGTTACGCCGGAAAGAAACCGGATACTTAACAATGCTGCGCCCCTCGTTGGGCCATTTACCAGCCGGCCATTCTCCCGAATATTGCCCCTCGAATGGTGGCGTCAAACCCAGGTAGTGGCTGCCGTTCTTACAGTCCCGATTATTTTCAACATCTGTATAGAAGAGTTTCCCTTCAAGTCCCGCAACGTCGAGAAACTGGCATGCCTTAAGGCAGCGGTCAAGGCGAGGGATGCCATCCGGTTTGCGCATGGACCACAGCACAACGGTCGGTACTCGTTCAAGGAGCAGGGCTTTTGTTAATCGATCGCAAAGATTTTTAAATGGTGTAAGTGATTCAGATGGCATTGGAATTCTCCTCGGTTAAATGGAAGCCGACTAATTGTCCTAGGGTGAGAAATATATGGAAAGGGGAGGTCATCCTCGCCAACCTAGTTCTGCTGAAACTTTTGCTGCAGCCTTTTTTACCTGACGCCGATAATCTTGCTCCATTTTCTGTTGAAGGGTCGACTCCAGGCATAGGATGTTAATTGACGCAACCACTGCAGTTTCGTGGTTGAATATTGGTGCAGAGATAGCGCATGAGCCGGGTACTTGCTCACCCTTGGAGACTGAAGAGCCAGTTTGCCGGATATTTTCCAGTTCGATCATCAGGCGCTTGGTATTAACTGGGCCGAGGTTGGCGGTTTTGATCAGAAGGTGAACCTCAGACTCTGGCAAGAAAGCAAGAATCGCCTTACCACCGGCCCCGGCATAAAGGGGTTGAGGGCGACCAAGCTCGACGATGTAGCGGATTTCCCGGGATGTATCTAATCGCTCAACTGGGATTCGCTGATCAAAGTCTAAAATGTTAAGGGATACCGTTTCTCCAGTGACCTCCCTTAATAGCCGAAGGAAAGGGATTGCTGCGTTGCGGACCTCAATCCCATTTAACCAGTTGGCAGTCAAGCGAAGTAGGCCATAACCCAGCGCATACTGCCGGGAGGTGATATTTCCCCTTGCCAACCCGGTTTCGCAAAGCGAGGACAGGATACGGTGGGTTGTGCTTTTACCGAGGCCAACCTCGCGTGCAATTACGGTTAGGCTCATTGGGCCGTCACCGTCCGCTAAAGTTTGAAGGACGCGTGCTGCGCGTTCGACCGATTGGATTCCCTTAGACATAAGCTTTTATTATTTATAAAGTTCCAAATAGAGGAACATCTGTTCCGATTCCAACAATATACTTTTACCGTCTATAGGCGTCCCCTGTCAAGGTAAATCTGCACCTTTGATGAGCGTCGATAGATGCGCGAGGCGGCCCTGGCTCTGGGGAGCCTAAACGTGAAAATGTCCCACGAAACTGGGAAGCAATTACACAAAACTCTGGTAGGACGTAAATCAACGCCTGAGAAATGCGTATAGCTGATAGCGCGTGGATGTATCAGAAGGTTTTGTCAGAGGGAAAATACATCGCAGTTACAATGCCGCTTTGCCGGGCCGTGATGGTGGATGGACAAATGAAACGTGTGATAACCAAGAGGCGAGCTCGTTTAAAAGTAGTTGACAAATTGTCGACTAGCTATGGAGTTTGCCAGCGCGTCAGTTGGTGTATGCAAGTATGCCGATAGGATTGTAAATGCACGGATGCTCACAAACTGCTATCCTAGTTTAGGCAGAATTCATTTAGGGCGCTCCAAATGATCATTAGTCTGGAGAATGTTTCAAAGTTTTTCGGTGATTTCCAAGCATTAAAAGATGTCACATTAAACGTGGCTACTGGGGAGCGAGTTGTGGTCTGCGGCCCTTCGGGATCCGGGAAGTCAACTATGATTCGCTGCATTAACCGGCTGGAGGAACACGACGCCGGAAAAATTGTCGTTAACGGCCATGAATTAACGGGTGAACTGAAAGATATCGCTAGCGTGCGCCGAGAGATTGGCATGGTTTTCCAGCAATTTAACCTTTTTCCTCACTTGACTGTGCTTGAGAACCTTACCCTGGCTCCTATGCGCACGAGAAAAATGGCAAAAGCTGAAGCGCGACGACTGGCAGAGAGTTATCTTGAACGCGTGCATATTCCAGAACAAGCCTACAAATATCCAGCGCAACTTTCAGGTGGTCAGCAACAAAGAGTCGCTATCGCAAGAAGCCTTTGTATGCAGCCAAAGATCATGTTGTTCGATGAGCCAACGTCTGCTCTCGATCCGGAGATGATTAAAGAGGTGCTGGATGTTATGGTTGAATTAGCTGAAGAAGGAATGACAATGATCGTAGTCACTCATGAAATGGGATTTGCAAAACGAGCAGCAGACACGATCATTTTTATGGATGCAGGGGAAATTGTCGAAGCAGCGAGCACGAATGATTTTTTCGCAAATCCAAAAAGCGATAGGACGAAACTGTTTCTTTCGCAGATACTATCTCACTGAATGGGCAGTGAATTCTAGTTTTCCGAATATTTGTATTAAGTAAATTCATTTTCGGTGTGTTGTTTCTAAGCCTGTCGTGGCGGCCCATATTGCGGAATTTGTTCGCGCGGGTTTTTTAAATATTCCACGAGGGTAATGGGAGAGAGTCGGTTGTATTGGGTTATCTCTTCTGGATTCTCTGAGCACTCAAGAACTCTACTGCGAGAACAAAATGTTGAAATGTTCGATAGATTTAAAGAAGCCAGGTAAGCAAACTGGATTTGTGAGGCTGGCCCATTCCGATAATCGGCATGCATATGGAATTATCCCAGTGCCCATAGCAACGATTTCCGGGGGCGCTGGTCCTACTTTGCTTTTGACTGCCGGTAATCATGGAAACGAATATGAGGGAATGATAGCTTTAAGAAATATTTTGACTGAAATACAAGTCAAAGATGTCGGAGGAAGAATTATTTTTATGCCGGCACTCAATTTGCCAGCAGTTCTTGCGGACGAACGGGTATCCCCATTGGATGGCGGCAATATGAATCGAGCATTCCCCGGTGACCCGTCTGGAACCCCGACAGCCATGATTGCGGACTTTGTAGAGACAGCATTATTGCCGCATTCGAACTATGCATTGGATATTCATACGGGTGGATCGGTGTGTGAATACCTTCCCTGTGGCTATATTTATAAACAGGGAACCAGGGATCATATGCAGGCTAAACTAACAACAGCGCATGTTTTCGGAGCGCC
>Ga0187827_10003565_pt1 | contig 20025 bp, 20 predicted proteins | sample ETNtaG_39_FD_167969 | JGI IMG/M metagenome (GOLD analysis project Ga0187827, IMG submission 167969) | Marine microbial and viral communities from oxygen minimum zone, Eastern Pacific Ocean - ETNP2014_SV_150_PacBio MetaG (Illumina Assembly) | ecosystem: Environmental > Aquatic > Marine > Hypoxic... | reverse complement strand
AGACTATTCTTCTCGACGGATTCGCCGCGTACATTAATGAAGGCATCGAGCCTACCTTCAGTGGCAAAAAGAACCTCGACACTGTCGGCATCATTGAAGCCCTCGGCACAGCCTCCGACCGTGGCGAGGTCCTTGATTTCCAGGATTTTCTGAACGGCCTGGCAGGGAACTGACATGGCCGACAAGGTCGTCAAGACAGACCAGGAGTGGAAGGAACAGCTTTCCAAGGCCGCGTTTCACGTCACCCGCAAACACGGCACGGAACGTTCCTTTACCGGGGAGTATCACGACTGTAAGGACACGGGCGTGTATAAGTGCATCTGCTGCGGTCAGGCACTTTTCAGTTCTGAAACCAAATTCGATTCGGGCACAGGCTGGCCAAGTTTCTGGCAGCCGACTGAAGCCGCGAATGTTGAGGAACAGGAAGACCGGAGCTTTTTTTCAGTCAGAACCGAAGTGCATTGCAGCCGCTGCGACGCACATCTCGGGCACGTGTTTAACGATGGGCCCGAACCCACCTGCCTTCGCTACTGCATGAATTCGGCTTCCCTGAACCTGGAAAGGGATTCTGAAGCATGACCATTTGGGACACATTTCTCCCCGGAAAACAGCGTGTCGCCGGTTGAGGATACTCCCCTTTTGCGTAGGCATAGGGCATTGCTATAATGCCGCCCGATTTTTGGGCAGCACGAGCGTAAATTGCCACGAAATCGGAAGTTACGATCTTTTTGCCGCCGCGACCGACGTTGGTCCGGGGGCTTTCTTACAGTTCTTTTTCCGGGTTGTTATCCGGGAGCAACGTGACAGGAGGCCATCTTGGCTATTGTATCGGTCAAAGAGTTGCTCGAAGCGGGTGTGCACTACGGCCATCATACGAGCCGTTGGAACCCCAAAATGCGTCCCTTTATCTATGGGAAACGCAACTCAATTCATATCGTGAATCTAGTGGCGACCTGCCGTGGCTTGCTTCGAGCCACCAAGTTCGTCCGCAAGCTCTGCTCACGGGGTGAGGGCGTCCTCATCGTGGGCACAAAACGTCAGGCACAGGCCGTCATCCAGGCCGAGGCCTCTCGCGGGGAAGTCTCGTGGGTCACTGAACGCTGGCTTGGTGGGACGCTTACGAATTTCCAGACCATTCGCTCACGCCTCAGCAGGCTGCTCGAACTGGAAGAGTTGGAGGCGAGCGGGCGCATTAACGCTTACAGCAAGAAAGAAGCTTCCATGCTGATGAGGGAGAAGCGCAAGATTCTCCGCAACCTTGATGGCCTTCGAAAGATGGAAAGGCATCCGGCAGTGGTCATCGTTATCGACCCGCGCCGCGAGAAGAATGTGGTATTCGAAGCAAACAAACTCGGCATCCCCGTGATTGCCCTGCTCGATACCGATTCTGATCCGGATCGCATCAGCATCCCCATCCCGGGGAACGACGATGCCATAAAATCGATCCAACTCGTCACCAGCCGGCTAATCGATGCGGTCATGCAGGGCCGTGAGATTCATCGCGGCCGGGTCGAGCAACTGGCGCGGGAAGCTGCTGAAAGAGAAGCAAAAGAGGCAGCGGAAAGGGCCGCCAGGTCCGAAGCTGCCGAGAAGGCCAGGGAAGCCAAAGCCGCCGAGGCTGCCGCCCAGGCCCAGGCCGCTGAAGCTGCCGCGCCCGCCGCAGAAGCCGCTGCTACCGCAACGGCAGTGGCAGAGCCCGAAGCTGCGACCGAACCGGAACCTGCTCCCAAGCCCGCCGGAGAGGCAAATCCAGAAGCGCCCGCAGAGGGCGAGACCGCCTGATTCACAGGCCCCGGCCTTCACCGGCCGGGGCGAACATTCTTCATGCGATTCTCGCCACGATACTCAAGGCGAGGTAAAGTTAACGAACAGAAAATTAAAACAAGGAGATCACGATAATGGCTGTTAGTGCCGCGCAAATTAAAGAGCTCAGAGAATCGACCGGCGGAGGCGTCATGGAGTGCAAGAGGGCACTCGAAGAAGCCGGTGGTGACATGTCCAAGGCCGGCGAAGTCCTCAAGCTCATGAACGCCAAGACTGTTGAAAAGAAGGCCGGCCGCGAAGCTGGTATGGGCAAGATCGTTTCCTACATCCATCCTCCCGGCCGTATCGGAGTTTTAGTGGAGATGCGCTGCGAGACCGATTTCGTGGCCAACAATCCCGAGTTCGACGTACTGGCCAAAGATGTCTGCATGCACATCGCAGCCATGGCCCCGGTCGCGGTCGATCGTGAAGGCATACCAGAAGACACGGTCAATCTTCAGAAGGAGCTTTTTCAGGAAGAGGTAAAGGACAAGCCTGAGCACATTCAGGAGAAGATTCTTGAAGGCAAGCTCAATGCTTTCTTCAAAGACAAGACCCTCCTCGATCAGCCCTTCGCCAAGGACACCAAAGTTACCGTGGGTGAATACATCAAATCGAAAATCAGCTTGCTGAAAGAAAACATCACGGTCGCCCGCATGGTGCGATGGGAGACCAACACCTGATCCACAAGGCAGGCATTTTTGCCTGCCTTATTTTTTGCCTACCAGGACCGGTGGGCCACCACTGTATGAGGGACTGATGCCACAAGACGTTCTAAGCCCGCAGCAAGAGACCAAACGACGGCACGAACCTTTCCAGCGAGTGGTGCTGAAAATCAGTGGGGAAGCATTCGGCGAAAAAGGTGTCTCCGGCGATATCGTCGAATCCATCGCATCACAGGTTAAAGACGTGGCCCGGGGCACTACCGAGCTGGCAGTGGTGGTCGGAGGCGGAAACATCATCCGCGGACAGAGGCTTGCGAACACCGGAATAAACCGTGCAACCGCCGACTACATGGGAATGCTCGGCACAGTCATCAATGCAATGGCACTCCAGGACATCCTCGAAGAGATGGATGTACCCACCCGCGTGCTCAGCGCGCTTACTATCCAGGAAGTCGCCGAACCATACGTTCGCCGCCGAGCAATGCGCCACCTGGAGAAAGGTCGCGTGGTCATCTTCGCCGGTGGCACGGGCAACCCGCACTTCACCACTGATACTACCGCTGCTCTCCGGGCCACTGAGATTGGCGCGGAGGTCGTACTCAAAGCGACCAAGGTGGACGGCATCTACGACAAAGACCCGATTACCAATGCCGACGCAGTCCGATTCAAGAGCCTCAGATACCTGGACGTACTCAATAAGAGACTCGAGGTGATGGATTCCACCGCCATCACCCTTTGCATGGAACACCAGATGCCCATCATCGTTTTCGACCTGAAAAAAGAAGGCAACATCGAACGGGTCATCAAGGGCGAAGACATCGGAACTTACGTAGGAGATTAGGAGACCACGCCGTGCCAGTAGATGAAATCCTTTTTGAAGCCGAAGAAAAAATGGAGAGTGCGGTCACCATTCTCGAGAACGAATACCGGACCATACGCACTGGCCGCGCTTCCCCTGCGCTCGTCGACAATCTGAAGGTGGATGCATACGGAGTATCCTCCCCGCTCAAGCAGCTTGGGACTGTCGGCGCGCCTGACCCTCGCCAGTTGGTCATCCGTCCCTTCGATCGCAGCATCGCCGGCGACATCGAGAAGGCCATCCTGAAATCGGACCTCGGCCTTCAGCCCAACAACGATGGGAAGCTCATCCGCATCCCCATCCCCCCGCTCAGCGAGGAACGGCGGCGCCAGCTTTCAGGCCGCCTGAAAGAGATGGCCGAAGAGGCGCGCGTGAGCATCCGCAACGTACGGCGCGACGCGAACAAACAGATAGACGCGGAAAAGAAGGATGGCCTTATCCCCGAAGACGCTGCCTTTGGCGCCAAGGATGAGACCCAGGAGCTCACCAAACAATATGAAGAGAGCGTCACCAAGGCATTCGATGCGAAAAGCGCGGAGGTGATGGAGGTCTGATCACTGGCTCGAAGTGATCCCCCCATCCACATACACCGTCTGCCCGGTCACAAAATTCGAAGCCGGCGTGCAGAAAAAAATGCACGGCCCGACGCAGTCTTTGGGATCGGCGATGCGGCCAAGCGGGATACGTGCAAGCAACGCGTTACGGAATTCCGGATTTTCCAACACGTGTCGAATCATCTCGGTGTAGACAAAGGTTGGCGCCACACCGTTGACCGTAATGTTGTGCGGCGCGAGCTCCATAGCGTGTTGCTTCACGAGCATGACCAGCGCGCCCTTCGTGCTGCAGTACGCGGAGTAACCGCGTTCACGAATACCAAGCTGCGAGCGCACAGAAAGCAGGTGGCATTGCTTTCCACCCTCGTCCTGTTCCATCTGGAGTTTCGCCGCGGCCTGCGCAAGGAACATCGCGGATTTCAGATTCACGCGATAGACCTCGTCGTAGGCATCTTCCGTCACATCCCAGAGCCGCTCTTCACGCTGGATGCCGACGCAGTTCATGAGGATGTCGAGCCGGCCGTAAGTCTCGGCCACAAAGTCCGTCGACTTCTTGATATCATCGACAGAATTCACATCGACCGTCGTATTCGTCGCTTCGTACCCGGCATCTTTGATCGTTCCGGCGAGCTTTTCGCCTTTCTCCGCGCTTCGCCCGGAGATAACCACCTTCGCACCCGCCTTTGCCAGCCCCCAGCAGATGGCCTCACCGATTCCACCGTAGCCGCCGGGCACATAGGCCACCTTTCCGGCGGCGTCGAAGAGCCCTGTCAGTTCTTTATCGAAATCAATCTCGGGTGTGATCTGTTCCATGGTGGCCTCGTAATGAGTAATGCGTAATACGTAGTGCGTAAGTAATGAGTAAGTCCATCACTCCAACACTCCATCTTCCATCTTTCCCTCTCTCCCTTCATACGCCTCAAGATTACTGCCCAGATACTGCCGGACTTTTTCATCGGCGACATAATCCTGCCAACTGCCAGCCTGCGTTATCTTACCCTCGTAGACAAACAGAAATTCTTCGCACGTTTCTTCCATGATCTGCAGGTGGTATTGCTCCATGGGATGCAGGCAGATAAAGACGAGTTTGCCATCGCTGCGCAACGCCTGGAAGAAATCCAGCATGAACCCGATGTAGCCGTCCTGCGTATTGAATTGCGGCTCGTCAAAGAGATGGACGCTCGGGTAATCCTGCCGGGCCGACTCCAGCAGAAACGATGGTTTTCTTCGTTTGATCTTGCGCACCTGGTAAGACTGGTGGTAATGAATCGCCAACCGATCGCGCTCACGATATTTCACGCTGTGGATGTCCTGTCCCATACAGATGACCTTGCCCTGGGTCGGCGCGTTACTGCCGGTCATCATCTCGAAAAGAGTCGTTTTGCCTGCGCCGTTTGCACCCATCAAGCCGACGATTTTCGGCTCTTCGAATCTGAGGTCTGCCTCAATGGAGAAGGTGATGCGCTTGCTGATGAGGCCCTGGGTGTAGGTCTTTTTAATGTTGTCGAGGATCAGCATGCTCATATTCCAAGCAACCTCTTGCGTTTGTCTGCGTCGTGCAGCAGTTCCAGAGCAGGCCCCTCGTGAACGATGGATCCGTGGTCCATTACATAGACTCGATCTGAAACCGACAGCACGGTCTCCGCGTGTTGCTCGACCACCAGCGCGGCAACCCCTTCAGCCTTGATGCGCTGAATGGTGGCCATCACATCGGCCACGATCTTTGGAGCCAGTCCCTGCGAAGGCTCATCAAACAGGACCAGACCGGGTGAGCCGAGCAAGGCACGTGAGATGGCGACCATCTGCATTTCGCCTCCTGAAAGATTTTCGCATTCACGTTCCATGAGGTATTCGACCGCGGAGAAAATCTCGAACATCTCACCAAGTTTCCACGCGCGGTATTTGGTCTTCTTCATGCCAAGCTCGAGGTTCCGCCGAACCGTGAGAGCGGGGAATATACGTCGATCATCTGGCACCCAACTGATCCCTGCGCGTGCTATGGAGTGCGTTTTCTTGCGAGTGATTTCGTTCCCGTCGAATGAAATCGAACCGGCCTTCGGTGGCGTGAGCCCGAGAATGGATCGAATGGTGGTGGTCTTGCCGGCACCGTTGGGGCCAAGGAGAGCGACCACCTCACCCTCGCCGATGCTCAGGCTGACATCATAGAGTACGCGCGCCTCGCCATAGTAGGTGTTGATATTGTCGACTTCCAGGATCATTCGATTTTCCCCAGATTGGATGCCTGCACCCACTTGTTCTGCTTGAGCTCGCCCGGGGTGCCGCGGGCAACGATCTGTCCCCAATGAATCACGGAGATCGTATCCGCCAAACCGAACAGAAACGGCATGTCGTGTTCGATGATGACGATGGTCGTCAGCTTACGTAGCTCCTGGATCAGCTCGGCCAATATCGAGGTCTGGTCGCTGCCCAGGCCTTGCGTTGGCTCATCGAGGAAGAGCAGCCTGGGTGCGGCAGCGAGAGCGATCCCGATCTCGAGGATACGCTTGTTGCCGTATGAGAGGTCTTTGGCGTCCTGGGTCGCGTGTTCCTCGAGACCAATCTTCTTGAGGACCTCCCAGGCCCTGTCTTGAATCTCAGAGCTGCCCGCCACATTCAAGAACATATTGAATCCGCGCCCCCGAACTTCAGGCAATGCGACCATGACATTCTGCAGCACGCTGTATTCATCAAACACATTCATGATCTGAAACGAACGTGAAATGCCCTTCCGAGCGATGACTCTCTCCGGCAGCCCGGTGATATCTTCTCCACCAAACAGCACCTTGCCCCGATCCGGTTTGTAGTGCCCGGTCAGTACGTTGAAGCAGGTCGTCTTTCCTGCACCGTTCGGCCCCATGATCCCGCTCACCTGGTTCTCCGCGAAAGAGACAGTGATGTCTTCAAGGACCACCGTGTCGCCGAATCGTTTATGAAGATGTTGGGCTTCGAAGAGCATGGGGGAAGGTATGGTTGATGGCCGTCCGATTCAGGATTCAGGATTCAGAGGATTCAGGATTCAGAGGATTCAAGATTCAGAAGATTCACAATTCACAATTCACAATTCACAATTCACAATTCACAATTCACAATTCACAATTCACAATTCACAATTCACAATTCACAATTCACAATTCACAATTCACTTCCCCAAAACCTTCCTCCTCACGTCATGCCAGATGCCCATGAGGCCTTCTGGCTTGAACAGGATTATGGCCATGAAGCTCAGGCCGAACCAGAGTGGCCAGGTTGGGGTGAGGGCTCCGAGCACGTCTCGCAAGATGAAGAAGTAGAAGACTCCAACTATCGGTCCCCAGAAACTGACGAAACCGCCACCGATGACGGTCATCATGACGATCTGCCCGGAACGGTGTAGGCTCATTGGTTCGGGGTAAGCGCCCGCCTGATGCTGCGCAAGCAAGCCACCGGCAAGGCCCGCGAATGCACCGGACAAAGTGAAGCTGAGCCATTTATAAACGCGCACATCGTAACCGACGAATTTAGAACGAAGCTCGTTCTGCTTGACGGCCTGAACGATCATCCCGAATGGCGAATGCAGGATCGTGCGGATGGCGACTACAGCCACGAGCAGGATTCCCATTACGAAAAAATAGCTGCCCCGCTCGGAATCGATGTCGACAGAGGCGACCAGCAAGCCGATTCTGTTGATTCGTCTCTTTGCACGCCCCGGTGCGTTCTTTTCTCCGTTCGTACCTGCTTGTGCGGCCACTTTTTGATAGGTGACCTGAATGCCATCCTCGCCTTTGGTCAGGTCCGTCCACTTCATCGCGGTGAACCAGATCATCTGCCCGAATGCGATGGTCATAAGCGCCAGGTAAATGCCGCGCCGATGTGAGATGAAAAGAGCGACAAAACCGGCAGCGCACGCGCCGGTCAGCATGCAGAGAAGCAGCCCAACCCAGAGGCTGTCCCCGCCGTAAGCAGTCAGACTTCCTTTAATGTCAGCGAAGTCTTCCGCGCGCCAGGCCGGAACGAGGTAGCTGTTCGCTTTCTGGCGAACAACTCCCTGCTGATAAAACGCCATGGTATACGCTCCCACTCCCAGGAAGGCGCCATGCCCAAACGACGGAAGCCCGGAGTAACCCAGTGCAAGGTTGTAGGCCATCGCATACAAGCACCAGATGAGGATCTCAACACCCAGGTATGAAAGCCCAAGTGCTCTGAAGATGAATGCACCGGAAAGGAGTACGGCGGACAGGACGCCAATCTCCCAGAGATGGGCGACAGGTCTGATGGTCTCGTTGAGTGAGGGTTGAGGAGTGTCTGGCAAGGCGGTGTGAATCTCAGTTTCCGTGATAGCTCTGCAAAGGAGTAATGAGTAATGAGTAAGCACGGACTACTCATTAGTATCTGTTACGAATACGACTCTGGGTCACGTCCGGGGCCTGTCCCCGGCGAGCCATGATTGGTGGCTAGATCGAGACTCCCTCGCAGTACCTTGCCAACAGCGCATCAACTCCAACAGCCGAAGAAGTGCTCCAAACGCCCGCTTGCGGGCGTTTGGAGCACTTCTTCGGCTGTTGGAGTTGATGCGCTGTTGGCATTATTGGAGTGTCTTTTGGTTTCTAGCTGTCAATCACCGCGCCACGGGGGCAGGCCCCGTGGAGGCGGAAGAACGTATCCGTAACAGGAGCCAATTGAACGAGATCATCCCATTGCTCGAAATGGGTACCGTTGCCAGCAGACACTGATCTTCCATGAAAGCACTTACTCATTACGTGTCCAGAGCGCTCGCTTTTCCAAAAAGGCCGCGACCACGAAAAGTGACAATCAGAATCAACAGGATGTACATGGCCATATTCTGCCAGGCATCCGCGTAGGCACCGGCAAGACCGGTCGCCAGACCGACCATGATGCCCGCGATTACCGAGCCCCAGAAGCTGCCGACACCACCAATGACGACGATCAGAAACGCCGGAATGACCGCGTCAATCCCTACGTGAGGACGCAGCCCCCACACGCTGTCGACGCAGAGAATGATCCCGGCCAGCGCAGCCAGCGCGGTGCCAAACGCAAAGACAAACAGGCGTAGTCGAGCGAGATTTATGCCGAGGGCCTGGACCATTTCGCTGTCGTGTGCGCCGGCCTTGATGATGGCCCCGTATTTCGTCTTCTCGATGAACAACCAGACGATTCCGATGAGCAGCATCGCGAAGATGCAGGCAAAGATGCGATACCGAAAGAGGATGATGTTCTCGCCGATCAGGAACATCCCCGTCATCTTGAAATCGCTGACGAACGGCAGTGGGATCACTGAAGGGAGCATGATCGATTGTTCCTTGCTGCCCCAGAAGATCCGAATGGCCTCTTCAATGACAAGGGCCGCACCAAAAGTCAGCAGCAGACCGTAAAGGGGATCTTTCCCGTACGTTCGCCGCATCATGAGTTCGAGCAGCATTCCGATCACGGCCACCAGCAGCGGCGCGACAACAACCGCCAGAACGTATCTCCCAAAAAGTGATTCCGGTTCGGGTTCGGGTGCCCCCGAAAACAGAACGGAAGGATTGATGATGGTCAGCGCTATGTACGCGCCAAGCGCGAACAACGATCCATGTGCAAGATTGATGAGTTCCATCACCCCCACGATCAGCGTGAAGCCAAGCGCAATGAGAGCGAAGAGCAGCCCCAGGCTCAGGCCGTTGACGATGTGGGGGATGAGGTTTTCAAGCATCACGCTCCAGGCTCATACACCGGCGTCTCTTCATAAGACTCCAGCTTGGCCTTCTTGACTGAATCTTCGTCTTGCGCGTCCTCCGGCCTGACCCATGAGAGGAGCTTGTAGAGATCGTTTTTTTCCGCAGGTTTCGGATTCTGCGTCGCCATGTAGATGGTCTGTTGAAACTGGTGCGTCTCCGGATTCATCCAGCCATCGAAGTGTTGCATACGGTCTTCGGCGGTGACCTTTGCCTTTTCGAGCTCTTTGATCACTGCGATGTTGTTGAGTGAACCAGCACGCTCGATCGCGCGGAAAAGTTCCCGCGTGGCCATGTACCCGTTGTAGAGGACGTTTCCCGGCACCTTCACTTTGGCATCCATGAATTGCGCCTGGTAGCGCGCGACAAAATCCTTTACGCCGGGTAAGTCGAGGCGGTAATACCAGGTCGTACCGAACACGCCGAAGAGGGAAGTCTGGCCATAGATATCCGGCCAGTCCTGCTGATTGTTGATCCAGGCGGGCGAATTTCCCATGCCAAGGTCTGCCACCTGTTTGCGCAGCACCTTCTGGTCGTCACCGCCGACCGCAGCGGCCACCACGTCCGGTTTGATCTGACGGATCTTGATCAGGTACGAAGAAAAGTCGCGGGTGTTCTGAGGCACCATGAGCTCGTCGACTATTTCCGCTCCTTCCGCCGTTGCAAGGGTACGATTGGCCTTGGAAGTGGTGTGCCCCCAAACGTAATCATTGGTGAGGAGCAGCCACTTCTTGCCGACCGACTTCACCGCATTCTTGACGGTGGCCTTGGCGAAGTTTGTGCCGTTACCGTCCCAGACAAATTTAACCCGGTGCGCGTTTTCGCCGGACTCGGTAGGCGCACTCGAATTTGTATTGAGGTAAATGCAGCCGTATTTCTGTGCGACCTGCGAGATGGCGTTCGCCACTCCGGAGCTCAGCGCGCCGATGAGGAAGTTGACGTTTTCCTTTGCAATGAATCTTTCAGCGACGCGCGAACCAGTTGCCGGAGTGGTCTCCGTATCCTGATGGATGGATTCGATGGTCTTGCCGAGGAGCCCACCTCTGTCGTTAAACTCCTTGATGGCCATAGCCATACCCCGGCGATCCATCTCTCCGCTTGCTGCATACTGGCCACTGGAATCAGAAGTAAGCCCGAGCAGGATGCGGTTTTTCGACTTCTTTGTATCGCTCTGAGCCGCGGGCGCCTTTTCCGGGACTTCAGGTTTCTTTGACTGTGGAGGTTTACCCCCACCGCAGCCGGCCAGACTCGCAGCGGCTGCCGCACCGGCGGTGTTGCGAATAAACGTGCGTCTCGACAGCGATCTGGGTTCCTGGCTCATCGATTGATTCCTCGGTGTGATCTGATGTGCTGATTGTTTGTACGCTAACGAGAAGTTCAAACGCATCGACGTAATACGCAATGCCTAATACGTAATGCGTAATACGAAATTTTGGTCTTGGATGTTCTGTGCTGTTCAAGCGCCGTCATGCAATGACGATGTCTCACAGTAGAGATACCCGCTGATCCATCCCGGTATCGAGCCCCACGGAAAACCCGGCTGCCAAACGAAAACGGCCCACCCCTCACGCACATTACGTATTACGTGTTACGTACGTATCACGCTTCATATGTGAAACACGTAAAGCTCCCGATTCTGCACTGGCAGCGTGTGCCGATGCAGGCCCAAGTGGTGGCACTCGGCGATGGCGAAGAGTATCTCGGTGCAATGATGGACCTGATCGATATCTCCGGAAGTCGGGCGTCCCTCTGCGTTGGCATCCACAAGGTCTTCCAGCATCTGCACGGTTCCACTGCGGGGCAGGAGCGGGGGCGGGAGTTGGGTTTCGATGAAGGGCCTGAACTTCTTGCTGTATTCCAGCTGCTTGCGAATGGAAAGGTGCCCTCCGTTGTTGGCGATGCGAATGACGCCTTCCGTGCCGTGAATTTCGAAATCCCAATTGCCGGACTGAATGGTCGTTGCCTCGATGCCTCCTTCAAACGCGATCTGGTAAATCGAAGTGGGGTCCTTCTCCAGCCTGCCGTTCTCGAATTTCAGATCGCGTGGGTGCAGCTCCCCCCAAAGGCTCTCTGCTTTCGGATCGCCTAACAGAAACATGAGCGTGTCGACCGAGTGTACGTGCCCGTGCAGCAGGCTTGACTGCGCGAAATGGATCGCACGTCGCGGCTCACCGATGTCACCTGCTACGATTCTTTTCCGCGCCTCTTGATAGGAGGTCTTCCACCGGCGAAGCACACCCGTCAGGAAACGTGAACCAGCCTTTTCAATCGCGGCCTTCGCCGCGTCGGCCTCGGCCATAGAGCAGGCCATCGCCTTTTCGCAGAAAATCATCGGCACCCCGAGCTCGGCCACGGCAACGGTGAGCTCTGAGTGGTTCACGCCTTTGGTGCAGATGCAGACCATGTCCGGCGATTCCTTTTCGATCATCTCGCGGAAATCTTCGAAGGTCGCCTTAATTCCCCACCGTTCAGTGAATGCCTGCCGCTTCTCCGGCAGCAGATCCGCGCCGGCAATCAGTTCGAGCTTTTCGCTGGCAACGCATGCACCCGCGATGGAAAAGGGAAGCGTGAAAACAGGATAATCAGCAACCTCGTCACAAATGGTGCTTCCCATTCGACCGAGGCCAATGATGGCGACACGAGTGGTGGACATGATGAATATGTTTGGGATTTAAGGGTACAGTGCACGCAGCACGTAGTTTTTACAGATTCAAACTGCCTGCCTGGTCTCACAATAGTTTTTCCAGACCGAGCTCGTGCTGTCAAATTTTCTCTACTCTCCCTCGGGCGGGTTCTTGATGGCTTGAATCGCAGCAGCCGCGGCGGCTTTGACGCTCTGGTTCTGATCCTTTCTCAGCTTCTCGAGGAGGGGGATCGCACTCTTGGCGCCTTCGCCCTGTTCCCCGAGCGCTTTCGCTGCTGCGGCCCTTACGTAATACGAAGGATCTTTGAGCATGTTCTTTAGTAGTGGCAGCGATGATTCAGGCTCCTCAAGCTTCGAAAGAACACTCACGACGCCGACTCGTACCGAGTAGGCCCTGTCTTTGCTCGCCTTGGCGAGGACAGGCATGATGGGGACGCCGACCGCGGAATCCAGGCCCGGCAGAGCATTGATGACTGCGAGACGAGTTTCAGGGCTTTTCGAGTTGAGACCGTTGCCCAGATACTTGACCGCATCTGCGTGGAATTCGCCGAGAGTCGTCAGGGCCGTAATGGCAGCCATGCTCACGCTCGAGTCCGAGCTGTAGACAAGCTTGCCGATGACCGGCACAGCGGGCGCGGCCTTCTCGCCGTATCCGACGAGAGACTGGATTCCCTCGAGCTGATACTTGGGGTTCCTGCTCTTCACTTTCCTGAGGGCGATGGTCATCATCGCTGATCCGTCGGGGTCTACCTTGCCCATGGCCGCGGATGCAGCGCTGGCGATCATTTCATTCTTGTGTTCGGTCAGGCGCAAAATGGTCGACGCATACTTCTTGGATTTAGTTCCCTTTGCTCCCACTGCAGTGATGGCCGCGGAAGCGATGTAGGGGTCTTTGGTTGTCATGGCAGCGACCAGTTTGCGGTAAGCCTTGGAATCTTCTTTTACACGCGCAAGCCCGGCAGCAGCCGTGGTCTTGACTGCACGTGATGAGTTTTTCTGTGCGTAAAGGAGAGTGCTCACGGTCCAATCACCCATGGGATCGATTCCTCTGATGGCGCCGATAGCCTTCACTCGGACGGACTCGTTATCATCATTGAGCGCACTTTTGAGCCCCATCAGCGCCCCTTTGCCATACATGCCCATTCGGCCGAGGGCAAAGGCGATATCGCCGCGAACGGTTTCGTCTTTATCTTTAAGCGCCTTTGCCAATTGCGGAACGGCTTCTTTTGCACTGGCACCCATGACGGCGAAGGCCATAGCCGCTCTCTTTCTAGTCAACGGGATAGGTGATTGTAGGTCGTCCAGCCAGCGGCGAACGGGCTTTCCCTGGAAGGCGGCCTCTGCCTGAAGGTCTGGGAAATATAGACCTGTTACGACCCAACTGAAGAGTACAGCTCTGAGCGTCATATTCGATAGTACCTCGCAATCTGATTTGGGGAAGTATGGCATCTGTAAGGTAGCAATTTGCCAACGTTCCGGCCGAATGCAAGCGAGCACAAAAAAAGGCACGAGACTGAATGCCCCGCGCCCAAAACAGAAAGGTCCGATTATGTCTCAATCAAAACCATCGTAGTAATCTTCGCCAAAATCATCGTCGTCGAATGCGCCATAGTCACTTTCGTCATCCTCATCATCGTCCTCAAAGTCATCGTCCGAGTCGTCGTCTTCAAGGTCGTCGTCTTCAAGGTCGTCAGCGAAATCGGCCAGGTCATCGGGAATGATGTCGTCAACACCGTCGCTGCCGATTTCGTCGGAGTCAGCAATCTCGTCGACATGCTCCTCGTCATCTTCGCCATTGCGCGAACGTCTTGGGGGAGCGCTTGAGAGGAGGCATTCCTCCTGCTCTGCAGTAAGCAATTCCAGGGTTCCAGAATCTTCATTCAGTTCCATCCGGGAAAGCATTTTCTGTTCCTCATGATTGGGGCGTATCAGGAACAAGCTGACAGGGTCAGTCGTCAACCAACCAGAAATGTGACCCGTTCCGATCCAGGATTGAATCGGCGGCGACATGGCATCTAGAGGCCAGAAAAGGCCCTGCCAGCTTTCGCGGGCGGGATAAATAATACTCTTTCTTTGAATTTGCAAACCAAAAAATGGCGCCCTTTTCCGGGAATCATTCGGCCTGGATGTTTCCCCAGGGAATGCTGCTGAAAACGCGTGGATCGGCTCGAACCACCGGAGTTTCCTTCCATGCTGTCAAGGCCATGCTGCGGTCAGTTGTGGTCACGCAAATTCACGGCTATAGAAGGCCCCGTTTTAAGCCTGTGAGAGGATTATGGGATACAAGAGCCTGAAAGAATGCGTGGACGATCTCGAACGGGAAGGCCAACTCGTCCGAATTGAGCAGGAAGTCGACCCATATCTCGAGGCGGCCGAGATTCAGCGGCAAGTCTTTCAGGCTGGTGGCCCGGCAATCTTCTACGCGAAAGTCAAAGGCTGCCGATTTCCCATGGTGAGTAATGTCTTCGGCACGATGGATCGGGTGCGGTTCATTCTCCGAGATACGCTCGATGCCGTTGAAAAGCTGATGAGACTCAAAGCAGATCCGGCCGCGCCGCTCAAAAAGCCCCTGACGTACCTGGCCGCAGGATTGAAAGGCCTGAGCGGGTTGCCGAAAAAGGTCAGGAGCGGTCCCGTCATGCAGAATGAATGCAGGATAGAAGATCTGCCTCACATCCAGTCCTGGCCAGATGACGGTGGCGCATTCTTCCTGCTGCCGCAGGTCTACACGGAGAATGCCAACAAGCCCGGCGTCATGGGCTCAAACCTCGGCATGTATCGCATTCAGATGTCGGGGGGCGAGTATGAAAAGAACAGAGAGATAGGACTTCACTACCAGATTCATCGCGGCATTGGTGTGCATCATTCCGCGGCAATCGAAAAGGGAATCCCTTTCCGGGTGAGCATTTTCCTGGGCGCGCCTGCGATGACCATGGCCGCGGTGATGCCATTGCCGGAAGGCATGCCCGAGGTTTGCTTTGCCGGTGCGCTGGGCGGACGCCGCATCAGGATGTCCCGCTCAGACGATGGGCCAGTTCATGTGGACGCGGATTTTTGCATCACAGGCGTGGTCGATCCAGAGAAAAAACTGCCTGAAGGGCCGTTCGGCGATCACTTGGGTTACTACAGCCTGGCTCATGATTATCCGGTGTTGAGGGTGGAGAAGGTCTATCACCGGTCGGATGCCATCTGGCCGTTCACCGTGGTTGGGCGGCCGCCGCAGGAGGACACCATGTTCTGCAAGATAATTCACGAGCTCACGGGCGACGTGATACCTGCGGTGCTGCCGGGCGTGCACGCGATTCATGCGGTGGACGCGGCAGGGGTGCACCCACTTCTGCTTGCCCTTGGAAGCGAACGATACGTGCCATTCGAGAAACGAGCCCGGCCGCAGGAACTCCTCACCCAGGCGAATGCCATTCTCGGCCAGGGCCAGATGTCGCTCGCAAAGTATCTGATGATCGGATCGGTGCAGGACAATCCAGATCTGGACGTCGAAGATATCGAAGCCTTCCTCCGACACATTCTGGAGAGGGTCGACTGGAAGCGCGACCTGCATTTCCAGACATGCACGACCATCGACACGCTCGATTACTCTGGAACGGGCCTCAATGAAGGCTCGAAGGTCGTGGTGGCCGCGGTCGGTCCGAAAAGGCGTGACCTGCCTTATGAAATCACTGACGAACTGAAGCTGCCGGAAGGATTCAGCAACCCGCGTGTCTGCTTTCCCGGTGTCCTCGCAGTGGAAGGGCCGACACCCGAAGCCGAAGGATCGGGCGAGGCCGAAGTGGCGCGTTTTGCTGAAGCTTTTGAATCGGATGCTCTTATCAACACGTTTCCACTGATCGTCATTGTCGACGACAGTGATTTTACGGCGAAGACTCTGAACAATTTTCTCTGGGTGACGTTCACCCGGTCGAATCCTGCCTCCGACATTTACGGCATCGATTCCGAAACGGAAAGCAAACACTGGGGATGCCGCGGCTCATTGGTCATCGACTCACGGAGCAAACCACATCACGCGCCGCCGCTGGTGGAAGATCCGGGAGTGACCAGGCGGGTGGATGCGCTCGGCGCGAAGGGCGGGCCCCTGTTTGGGATTATCTAGCCGGCATTTCTACACTCAAACTTGCCATGCCTGAACGATTCCGTATCTTGCTCCTACCGCAAAACAGACAACAGATTTTCAAGCTGGAGACGCATCCATGAGCGCAAAAGATTCGGAGATGATTCTCATCCCTGACGGTAATTTCCTCTTCGGAGAGGATAAGGAAGAGATCAGCCTGCCCGCGTTTTATATCGACAAATTCCCCGTCACGAACTCCGATTACAAAGAATTCTGCGATGAGAGCGGCCGCTCCTGGCCGAGCCATTGGAGCCAGAAATCCGTTAAAGAAAAGAAGACCCGTTTCTTCTTCAAACGCACCGTTGTCGATGAAACGGCAGGCTTCCCGGAGGACATGGCCAACCATCCGGTGGTGAATGTCCGTTACGATGACGCAGAGGCATTCGCCGAGTGGGCGGGCAAACGTATACCAACGGAACAGGAATGGGAAAAAGCTGCACGGGGCGAAGACGGACGGCTCTATTCCTGGGGAGACGACTTTCCCAAAAACTGCTGCAATCACAATGAGATGGTCGGTTCGACTTCACCGGTCGGGCATTACGGGAAATTCACGAGCCCTCACGGGGTGCACGACATGTGCGGGAACTGCCTCGAGTGGACGTCTTCCAATTACAGCGAAGAGGAAGAATCCAAGGTGCTGCGCGGTGGGAGCTGGTACCATTACGAACTGATGGTCACCACCACCTACCGTTTTCGGGTCTCCCCGCTGACCAAACTCGAAAACATGATAGGCTTGCGCTGCGCTCGTGATGCTTGACTTTCGCCCGGCGGGGATGAAAGCTTCTTGTGTCAGCGTCACCCACAGCACTGGGTACAGCCATGGCCATCGGTCAAAACGTCATTCAGCAATTTGAGGACGGCTTTCTGGTTTGCCTCAAGGGGAAAGACCGGGGCAGGGCTTGGCCTCTCGGCAAGCATGGCCTGGTTTACGATCCCGTGCTGGGCTGGTTGCCTCACGAGAATGCTCCCGAGGGTGAGCGGATCAGGCTCTTCAAATACGCCGATTATGCCCGGGTTGAAAATAACGGGGCCGACCTCCGCGTCCTTGGTGAAAATGTCGAAGATGCTGCAAAGGTCCCCATCAATGGCCGAATAGAACTGAACGACTCGCTTTATCGAGTGTACTTCCTCTCTCTAGAACGGCCCGAAATCATCAGAACAGAGCAGGAACTGAGGAGCGAGAGCACGCACTCTCTCAACGGCCACACCCAATCGCATGACACCCGATCACTCAAATCGCTCATCAGTGATGGCCTCGCATCTTTTTTCGAGGAACACTGGGACGGCTATCTCCAGCGTTACGCTTCGGACTATCTCGAAGATCCTCTTGAAGTGATCCGCAGGCAGAATAAGTTTCTCGCAGGCATAAAAGGACCGGATCAGCAAGAGGCCGCGCGCCAGTTCATGCAGTTGAATGCCAGACTTGAGGGTGGCCTCTTTCTCCAGGCACCGGAGAAATCGGGTGACACTTACGATGAGATCAACAACGTCCTGTACTTCGCGCAGAATGATTATCTTCCCGGCCACCGGTTCGTTCTTGGTGACGCATCCACCTACAACCGGGAAAAGCTCCGCATCGAGAAAACCAGCTTTTCTTTTGGAAGTGACGAGGAGAAGAGCCTGATAGATTTCTTCGTCGGCGCCAAGCTCTGCGGCGCGGAACTGAAGGATGACTGGTTCGCTATCAGCCTGCGGCTTTTCTCTGAGCTTACGCAGCGCTTTTCGCCGCTGCCAAATGTCGAAGGCAGGGAATCAACCACCATCGTCATTCAGGATTTCTTCGAAGAGGGTGGTGTCTGCCGGCATAAGTGCGCCGTGCTGCAGGTCGCATTGCAGGAGGCCGGCGTCTCCAGCCGTTACCATCGAGGCAAACTCTTCTTCGGTGGTTACCACGCGTGGATCGAGGTCGACATTTTTCGGGACGGCAGCTATTTCCTGATCCTCGACCCGCATCTTTTCCACGTCCTCATCAAATCTGGCACCCTCGAAACCAGCCAGGGCGCAATCTATTTGCGTGACGAGGGCTATCCCGTGACCGAACATTTCAACACCGTATGGCGCGGCAAGCCGGTGGGAGAGGATGAGAGTGTGAGAGCGTTAGAGGCCGGGGTCGGAGTTGAGTGAAGAGGGAGGCTATCCCCAATCCTCTCTTCCAGCTTGATTAAGCGCTGAACACAGGTAGATTTTCCCGTCGAGTACACGGGCGACGGCCCGGTAGGCCGGTGTAGCTCAGTTGGCAGAGCGGGGGTTTTGTAAACCCCAGGTCGGGAGTTCGAATCTCCCTGCCGGCTCTATTTCCCCAACCATCATCCCGACTATGAGCAGAGTTTTAATCATCATGGGCAGCGATTCCGATTGGCCCACCATGAAACCTGCTGCCCTGCAGCTCAAAGAGTTCGGCATCGAGTGCGAGCCGCTCGTCCAGTCCGCGCACCGCACACCGAAGAAAGTTCAACAGACAGCGCAGACCGCAGCAGAACAGGGCTTCAAAGTGATCATCGCGGCCGCGGGTGGAGCCGCGCACCTTGCCGGGGTTGTTGCCTCCTTTACCCACATTCCGGTCATCGGCGTCCCCATGAAGACCTCCGCGCTCGGCGGCCTGGATTCCCTCTACTCGATGGTGCAGATGCCCAAGGGCGTGCCCGTGGCGACGGTCGGTATCGGCGAGGCCGGCGCAGTAAACGCAGCCATTCTTGCGGCACAGATCATCGCTCTGCAGGATTCATCCATGAACGAAAAGCTCGATGCCTACAACGACCGGCTCGCGGAGGATTACAAAGGAAAGGCATCGAAAGTGAAAGAGGAAGTCGCTGCCCGGTAGGGAATCATGGTTGATGGTTAATGGTTGGTGGGCCAAGCATCCACGCATTCCGTGACAACATATGATCGCCGTCGTTCAACGCGTAAAAGAGGCTTATGTCCGAATCGATGACGAGGAATACTCGCGCATCGGGCACGGCTCATTGGTCCTCCTCGGCGTTGAAGAGAGCGACACAGGAAAAGACATCGAGGCCCTGTCGAAAAAACTGGTGGAGCTTCGCATGTTCGCCGATGCGGAACGCAAGATGAACCTTTCGCTCAAGGATGTCGGCGGTGAGATGCTCGTGGTTTCTCAATTCACCCTTCCGGCCGATTGCCGCAAAGGCCGGCGCCCTTCATTCATCAAAGCCGCGCCTCCGGAGCTCGGCGAAAAGCTTTACGAAGATTTTGTGGTGGCCGTGCGCATTCAGGGCGTTTCCACTCAGACAGGCAAATTCGCGGCGATGATGGATGTCGGCCTCATCAATGATGGACCGGTAACCTTTGTCCTGAGAACGCAGGATGGCAAGGCGGTTTGAAGGCATGTGAAGGCCGCATGACGGCTGGTTCCGGCGTTGGTCAGTCCAACCATTCCGTCGCTTTTTGGGCCGCCTCACTGTAGACCCTGGTGAAGGGTGCGCCTGTCTCGCCTGCCAGGGCTTTGCAGTCTTCGTACTCCGGCGTTGCCTTAACCACGCGGCCATTCATCCGCCCGATCTTGATGCGGACCTCGCCGTACGACGTTGTCACTGGACAAGTCTCTCTGGAAAGTTTTCTCCGGTGAACCAGGTAACGCCGAATCCCGAAAGTGGTCGTCTCTTGAAGTAGAAGGGCCTGGATCGGGTCGAGTGAGCCCGATTCGAC
>Ga0187827_10003560_pt1 | contig 20036 bp, 16 predicted proteins | sample ETNtaG_39_FD_167969 | JGI IMG/M metagenome (GOLD analysis project Ga0187827, IMG submission 167969) | Marine microbial and viral communities from oxygen minimum zone, Eastern Pacific Ocean - ETNP2014_SV_150_PacBio MetaG (Illumina Assembly) | ecosystem: Environmental > Aquatic > Marine > Hypoxic... | reverse complement strand
CCTTTGAAGCCCGCACCGAGGAAAGTAATTACTAAAATCAATATTATGGAGGGTGGATCAAAATACATAGGAATCATACTAACAGTATTTAACTGTTCTTCAGAAAAACATTTTTCTGAAGAAAAATCATAATTTTCACAAGTTCCTGATAACATTTCAAAACGGAGTCCACCATTTTTGAAATCAAAAAATACATTGGGCCATGAGTGGTTTGACAGTCACTGAGTCCCCAGGACAACCCAAGGGGCCGCCCTTCGATACATAGGATTCCTATTTTAATCGAAATGCAGGAGCTGGATGCTTCGGGATAGGTCTCCAGGGGGAGCACATGCCCCCACCCCCTTTTACATAAAGTAGTTAGCTGCATTTATTCCTGCACAGTTCATTTTGACCACAGCTTGCGCAGCGCAAACACGCCACACCGTTCTCGGGGATGTCGCACTCAAGAAAGGAGAAAACCGCACTCCGGACTTCCTTGCGCAAAAAACCGTAACGCGCCTCAAAATCCTCCGGCCAGTTCCTTGCAAATGCCTCGAAACCCGACTCGAAAAGCCGGTAATAGTCAGAACGTTCAGGATGCCTCCGTCGATAAAAACCCGTGCTGTTTCAGGGTCAACAACTCTGCGATCTGGCGGGAAGGGATCATACCCGACTATCAGTGAGCGATCAGACCCTCTATTTTGACTCGAACAGTCCATTGTTCAATCTGCCAGACATGAAAGATCGGCGGAGTACAAGGAACTCTGGCGTCATCGCTCGTCGCTGTTGACCTCACTCAGCAACAAGGAACGTTTCACCTTCAACCTATTTAAGAAACCACATCATAGAGCAGTCGATAGTACTGGATTTTTTCCGAATCAGCTCTCCTTCCATATTCCTTGAGAAAGAGATCCTCATATCCAGTGCCTAGGTTCCATTCCAGGCTCCAGGTAGCGACTGCCAGGTCCCACCAGACATCGGCCACACCCAATTCACCAAGATCTACAAATCCCTTTAAGGCGCCACCGTTGAAGAGGATGTTGGGAACGCAAAAGTCCCCGTGGCAGACCACCAGTTCTTCATGGGAAGGACGTTCATTGTGCAGAATCTCTACGGCTTTCTCCGCGCTCAGATGCTGGAATTCAGGATGAAAGTGGACTTTGGGCTCGATCAATCCTGCTTTTAGGCGCAATTTGGAATGCCTGAGAGCTGTTTCGAGTCTGAAATTAAACGGGCAGTTATCTACCGGAACCTGATGAAAACGGCTGAGGGCATCCGCTAGCATCTTCACCAGACGAATCGGGTCTGCTTTCAGGTTGGGATGATTGCCGTCTTTTCCCCTTATTTCCTCGGTTAGCATCCAAGGAATGTGTTCGGAGAGATTGACCTCAAGAATAGGAGGCACTGGGAGAAAATCTGCTGCCCAACGCATTCGCGGAGCTTCATGTTCAATACCGGGATAAGTACCTTTTTTGACCATCTTGAGGAACCGGTTTGATTGATTCTTACTGGTCAGTTTGCGGGTGAGGGCATGGTTGAAATAGTACCACACCACCTGGGTCTCCCAGCCTTGATGCTCTTGGAGCACCTTCTTGGGAATGGCAAATGCTTCGTTAGGTTCCTGAAATTGCATGGGTTGCTGATCGGGATTTCCCCAAATCTCCCGGTTTTCTTCAGCGGGCACGAGCCAATTTCATTGTTTAGGTTTTGGAGATCCTGTGGAGTTTTGATGGATGTTCAACTTAACTCCAAAAAATCAGAAAGGAAACCAGAGAACCAATGCAATCCACCACCTGAAGATCCATTAAGGATGAATTTGTGGGAATAAATCACTACTGCCCGGTTAAAAAGTCGAATAAATTCAGCTGACTATTATCATCAGCTGATTCAGATCTGCACATTTAATAATCAAGTAACTGTTTTAACGGGATTTTTTCAAACAAGGTCAGGCTCAATATCTGTAAAATTGTGTAGAGTTCAGTCTTGAGATCCAGTCTTTTTTTGATAATGGCCACGAGCACGTAAACTAAGATGGCGATCCAGATTTAAGTTTTCACGGCTTTCTCGGAGGTACCGTAGAATGATTTGATCCGCAAGTGCTGCTTTATCTATTTGAAGAAAAGTTCTACCTGCCAGCGATAACGATAGAGATCAGCGACCGTCTGTGCTGGTATGAAGAAATTGTTGGTCAGGAAGTCGAACGTTTTGACAGTTTTGCCGTCGTAGTATTTGATTCGTCACAAAGGCTGAGTGTAACTTTCACTGGTACCGGTCCCGGTTAGTAAGATCGTCTGGTCGCATCTGAGACCTTTCGATTCGTCAACTGTTTGCGAATATCGTTGCATATACCTCGTGTTTCGCTTGGCCCGGATCACAAAGAATGCTCCAGCTTGATTCAGAGTAAAGAGTCGCTCGAAGTCAACATACTCCACGGTCCATAATGTAGAAAGCTCCTGGCTCAGGAAGGAGAATGTCAAGAACATTGACATCATGAAGCTTTCCGTCTGAGATATGGATGAAGGTAGGGATATTTCCACGTAAATCCAATAGGGTGTGCAGTTTTACCGCTGACTTGATGGAGCGGAACAACGCCCATGGGAAAAGGGAAAGGCAAAGATCGATCGTGGATGCGTCGAGAGCGTAAACGGTATTTTCGAGCTCGATACCTAGATCTTCTTCTGCGTAAAGAGGACGTGCAATCTTGATCAGCGATGGGGCAAATTCGGCGTGGATTCCCCAGTTTCGCTGCTCGTTCGCGTCTGCCAGAGTACTCCGGGTAATTATTGATCGCATGCCCATATGGTAGAGCTTGTTGTTTTGGGCACGCAGACAGGATTCGATATCCCGAAGGCTCTCGTGATGGGTTGGCTGAGCAAATACGATAACTAGAAACTGATCGAGGCAACGGAATCACTTCTCGTAGCGCTCGCCCTGATAGTGCTGAACACATTTGCGGAAGATACGAAATGGCAGATGATCGGTGATCTGCGAAAAAACCAACTGTCCCTCGTGCATGCTCTACTCCAAAATGATGAGAGCATACCATAGGGGAATACCGGATCTGAGAGTTAAAATCGATAACACTCATTTTAGGATATAATTGCAATGATTACAGTATGATAGAGGTATTTGTCAATTTTTTTCCGTACAGCAGTGAGAATAAATCTCTCTGTTAATCTTCCATAAAAATCTATAAGCCGATCCTGTTTATGAGGGTCTGAATCCTGGTATGTCTCGAGACAAAATACTTCTACTGATCATCAATGGTGGCCTTTTTTTGGTCATAGGGTCTCTGATTGGCAGGTTGCATGTTCTGCAGGCCTGGATGGATGTCAGTTACGAATATTTCTCCTGGGTACTCTTCAGTTTCAGCTTGGGATCTGTCATCAGCAACCTGGTAAGCGGTAGGCTTGTGCGTTGGCAGGGGCCTAAGCTTTTTTTGACAGCAACTATGGGCTGCATTGCCCTGGCACTGCTGGGTTTTATTGTGAAACCATCTTACACCACACTGATTGGATTATGGGCATTGCTCAGTTTCGGCTTTACAGGAAGCATGGTTGTTGTGATGTCTCAGGCAGGAATTGTCCAGCAACATCAGGGGAAGTCCTGGATGTCTTTTTTTCAAGGAATCAGCGGTATAGGCGTGATCAGCGGAATGGGAATTGGATTGCTTGCCAACACCCTTGAAATTCCCATCAACGCACATTTTCCACTTGTTGGACTGGTCATCCTTGTAGTGATGCTACCGGTCAATTTAAGTTTGAATCACTTCAAGCAAGAAAAGAATGAGGAAAGACAGCCTTTTAAAATCTCATTCTCTCTGCTTTTTTTAGGAGGGATCAACTTTTCACTGATCTTGTCGGTCAGTCAGATCATTTCCTGGTCTGGAATTCTCCTCAGGGATCGTTTCCAGTTTGAGGATGATACGGCCACGTTGGGTTCATTGGGATTCATCATTGCTGAAACTGCGGTTAGGTTTTCCGGGGATTTTCTGTCGCGCAAGTTAGGCAATATCAGACTATTGTTGGGAGCTGGAACACTCACTTTCCTGTCCATTCTCTCAGTTTATCTCTTTCAAAGTGCAGCTATGGCGCTGGCAGGGCTTATAGTAGCAGGTCTTTTCTCTGGTACAGTGCAGCCTATTGTGTTCAGTCTTTGTTCTGATGAAAGGGGAAACATGACAAATAATTTATCATTTGTTTTACTCTTTCAGTCAATTGCCTTTCTTGTTGGTCCTATTGTCAGCGGATCAATTGCAGAAAATGTGGGATTGTTTGAAATCTACCTGTTCTCAAGTCTGATGGCTTTCTTGATAGTGTTCTTCAGCTTTGCCTATGGCCGTATCAAGCCCCCATAAAAATGGTCTAGGCGTTGTTATACAGCCACTGACCCCTGATCACCCAAGGGGCCGCCCTTAGATACATAGGAATCCTGGATTGATCGAGATGCAGGAGCTGGATGCGAAGGCCGAATAGGTCTCTCTTAAAATTTGGACCAAAAAGTGGGGGCTGGACACCTCCTTAAAAAATTAATTGATCAAAAAATCACCTCAAACCTGATTGACCATCACCGTGTAATCTTGGACCTTTGATATCAATCTTTATCACTGGATCTGTTGGCTTGCCATCAAATTTATCAAACCAGTTATCGCCTTCTGGTCTACACCATTTGACCGCGTTGGTTATCACCATTTGTATATCTTCTTGATGATAAATTGGGTAGGTTTCATGACCAGGGCTGAAATAAAAAATCTTTCCATTACCGCGTTTATACGTCAAACCAGAGCGAAAGACTTCACCTCCTTCAAACCAACTGATAAAAATATTCTCTTCAGGCGTAGGAACCTGAAAAGGTTCTCCATACATTTCTGATTGAGGGACTTCAAAATATCGTTTAATGCCTTTAGTTATTGGATGACCTGGATTACATACCCATACCCTTTCGGTCTCACCAGCTTCTCTCCATTGCAAAGAACATGTTGTTCCCAACATTTTCCCAAATATTTTGGAAAAATGACCAGAGTGCAAAACAATTAATCCCATTCCTTGTAGGATTCTTTGCTGCACCCTATTAACCACTTCATCAACAACTTGTTTATGGGCACAATGCCCCCACCATGTTAAAACATCTGTAGCTTCAAGTATTTCCTCAGTTAACCCGTGTTCTTCCTGCTGCAGGATTGCAGTTTTACAAATTATTTCTGGATCTTTTCTCAGAAAATCAGCAATTGTATTGTGCATACCATTAGGATAAATACCTTTAACAACATCATTCTCTTGATCATGAACATTTTCACCCCATACTGTCACTCTAATTGGCATATTCCCCCTCATTATTGATCATTTTCTTTTCTTTTGAACTTTTAATTGCGGACTCCACCATATAAAAACTTTTTATATTATTAAACGAAATATTATCTGGAATTTCTCCTTTTTTTATTGATTTAAAAAATAACTGGATTGCTTTGTAATGCCATTTAACTGGATTGTTATCATAGATACATTTATAGATCTTTTCTTCTTTCTTGTTAATAAAATTGCCGGACTCAGCAGCTCTTACTAATAATAGGCTTGCCGCACCATCCCATTCAATACTCCCTTTTTCTCCTATAAACTGCCACTTACTTTCCCAAGCTGTTTCCTGTCCTTCTGAACACCAGCTGCCTCTGTAATTAAAAACAACGTCATTTCCCATTATAAAAACAGCTACTGATGAAGCTCCATGCTGATACCATGATCCAGAAGGATTCCATTCATAACAAAATGTCGTTTGCATATTCAAACCTGAAAAATATCGTGCAATATCAAAAGTATGAATAGCCATATCTTTTAATAAAACATGTTCCATTTTATCTCGGAATCCACCGAAATGGCAGCCCTTATAAAAATCACAATTTATTGTAGTCAACTTACCTATTATTTCTGAATCTAATAATTTTTTAACTGTTTCGGCATTTGGATCGTATCTTCTATTTTGCATAACAGCATAATGTCTATTTGATTCATTTGAAATAGCTATCAACTTTTCAGCTTCACTGATATTCAATGCGACAGGTTTTTCTGATAATACATGAGCACCTTTCCTTAGTGAATTAGAAACTATGTCAAACCTGGCATCTGGTGTAGTACAATCAAGAATAACATCAGGGTAATACTCATCTAAAGCTGCATTTAAAGAATTACTTATGTCAATTTTCAATTTATTATCATTCTTAATTTTATCTGCGGAATTTAAATTAATGTCTACTAAACAAACCAATTCAGCCTCTTCGATAAATTCAATTGCTTCAATCCATCGCCTGCTTATTGAACCGCATCCCACCAGAATAACTTTCATAATCTTCTAAATATTAATTCAGAGTTAAATATAATGTTTATTTTATCTGCTGATTTAGGAAAAAAACATATCAATAATAATGTTACACATATATTTTTTATATGGGTCATTCATTTTTAATTTTTATTAGCACAGCCTTCAAGAGGAAAAACATTGTAATTTACACGACAATTCAGACAATGTGTTCAATAATATATCTGATGTGATCAATGGAACCACTTTTCTGGAAAGCATCCCATGATCAATCCCTATAGTTTCAGTTGGCACTCATTCTTGTCTTTACAGAGCATCATTGCAGGGAGTGTGCTTCCACAATGCTCCCTAAATCAATGAGAGCCGGAGTATTTCAAGTTATGTGGTGACTACTCAGTTGAATTTCCTGCAACGGCAATAATTCCTACAAGATTACGCTAAGTCTGGAGAATGTGCAAAGGCATCCGGGTTGCTCAGCGTGAGTATGAGCACCGGCTGTATTTTTGCGGGTGGTTGAGATGTAGCTTCGAATGTAGCTGAAGGCTTTGGCTCTTTCCTCGGTCCGGTACATGCCCGAGATTTTCTGCTGCGCCTTCATCATGCGAATGTCCCGTTCGGCAAGGTTATTGTCAAAGGGAACGTTGAAGTCGTACATGAAGGCACGTACCTCCTTGAGGTATTCGTCGAGTCGTTCGAACAGGTTAAGGGGTTTGCTTTTCTTGGGCTGCCCTTGTATTTCCTTTGCGTTGGCGAGTTGTCGGGGCAAGCTGGTCAGTAGTAAGGCACCAGAAATCGCGCTGAAAATGGAGTAAAGCTGATCAGCTCGCCCGGAATGGCTTCTGTGTCCGCATCATCAAGCAGGTCCTTCCACCTGGGATCGGAAGAATCCGGAATGAAAGTGAAAGAAACGGCGTCTGCCGACAGGTTCACAATTACGATAGACCGCGCGTCATTCAGTTCGTGGGTCACTTCGAAAATCTGTTCGGGAACATTGAGTAACGCCCCAAACTCGTGCCGTCCAAAAGCCAGTTCTGTTCGCTGTGATCGAATTTCGTTTACTTTGCGTACATCTGCTTCGATACTGTTTTCGCCTCCGACGAACATCATGTAGGGCCCGCCGGACAGGGCAAATGCTGTCATGAGAGCGCGTGCGCTGTCGGCCCCAAACTGATCGCGGCGCCATTTGAGCCCAGGCAACGGCCACCAAAACGTGTCGTGTGAATCGATGTGGTGAGCCGTGACGGCCCCTTGTGGCAAGCTCAAGTCCCTTTCCGCCAGCCAAAGTGCGAGATCGTGCCCATTGCGAACCCGGCTGGGTGGATGATCTCCACCGCGCCCGAGGATCGAGTCGAGCAGCCATGTCTCATCGTAATTGTAGGTGATATCCATTGACTGGCGCCAGATTGCTCCATTGGGCTCGGTATAAAGCATGAGGTCTGGGTTGCGTTCGTGCATTTCCCGGCGCAGGGACCGGAACAGTGACAATGCTCCAAGCTCTTGCAAACTGGCGCGCGAACGGGTCCGTGGCGACCAGTTGGGAAACGCGTTGTAGCACGGCGCGTCGAACCGGAAACCATCAATCCCCAACCTGTTGACAAGGCCGAGCATGGCATCCGAGAAATAGCGCTGCCAGTCAGGATTGGAGAGGTCGAATGCCTTGGTGTAAATCCCGATAATGCAACCATTGGAGTCTCGGCAGAACCAGTCGGGATGCTCATCCGCCAAAGGGTGCCGTGTTGGAGAATTGTCGTGCCAGGCACGTTCAAAATCGATGATGTGACGGCTCCATGAAAGTTCTCTCTGCTGGGCGGCCGTCAGTTTCATGGCGGTCACTTGATCTGCGTCGGCCGTAACAAATTCTGCCCAAGGACCCGCTCTGACGGCAGCCACGACCTCAGAGAACGATTCCTGGTCGATAACACCATGCATCAGAACGTCAAGGATCAAGCGCATCCCGTGGGCGTGGCACCATTTGACAACCCTGTGTAAATCTTCTTCGTCCCCGTAAGAAACGTTAACATCACCGTAGTCGATGACGTTATAGCTGGGAAAAGGCTGGTGCGGCATCAACTGAATGGTGTCAAAACCCAAATCCGCAATCCGCGGCAGATCCGCATAAAGATCTGACATTTCAGGATAGGGGCTGTAGGTCCACTGACCACCTGCGAAAATCGAGGTTCCTATCTGCGCTTCGTAGATGGTGGCGCCCATTGACCAGGCCGGCTTGTCATCAGGGATCGTCAGCCCAAAGCGGGCCAGCCAAGATTGAATGCGGGTGCGCAGCACCGGCCAAGGATCTGATACGAGGTCAAGCGCAATGCCGTCTTGAATGAGGTCCGTGCACGGCATGGCAGCGGCGCAAAGACGAGTGGAATGTATCAGCCGGACCCCCTGATCGGTGGCTCCAAGCGTCGAGTGCCCCCGTTCGTCATGGCTTCGGGGCCAGATGACAAATGTCAGATCGCTCTGACGGCTAAGCCCGATCACGCCACTGGAGGACGCCAAACCTCCGATCGACTGGACCTCCATTTCTTCGGGAAGATCGCAAAGCGCCAAACTCGGACGTATACGCGCACCGGGAACATTCACCGTCCAATCGGCGCTGCCCGCCAGAGCGGCTTCTAATTCGATCTGGAAATCACGGATCGGAGGGGCATCTTTTGTTGGCCGCCACCGCCAGTTCCAAGTTAGTCGTGGTTCATCTAATTGAAACAGATAACGGATCTCACCTCGCCAGTCGCCAAGTCGCACCGGGACAACGAAACACCTTCCGGCCTCGACGAGGTGATCGCTCACAGTTCCTGTGACGACGATCTCGGCTTCGTGTTTTGCCCCATCGTACACAAGCCCACCAAGAGGCCCGCGCAACTCTTCACCGCCAAGAACAAGGCTGACCCGGCTGTTGAGGGCTATCTCCCGTCCATTTGATTCATTGATCAGACCCTGCGGCAAACCGGTAAAGGGATCAATATCGAGACGCAAAGGCGAGAATTCCGAAGAAAGCGTATGCGCGGACTTCATAGCTGTCTGTTCCATTTGTCCAGTACCAGATGCGATTTGGTTGGTCATTGCATGCCCATCGAAATTGCTGTGATTATTTACCTTACCCGAGGGGCAGGCCGTTCGTGAACCACCTAGGGGCGAAGAAGAAAAGCAAGGGTGTCAGTTTTGACCCGACAAGCGGTAGAGTTATCAGATTGTTATATTCCGCTCCATATTGGCCTGCTGCAGGACCAAAAGCACTTTGTTTCTCTATCCGGCCCCAAACCTCTAACAAATTCGGCAATGATTAAAATGGGATTAATGGGTTAAAATTGAAATGTGGTAGAGATTTTGACTTAAATGTTCATTTTCTCTCTCTCCGCCACTCAGTACAGATTTAATAGACGATTTTCTAATTTCTTTGAAATATACCGCCAAATGTTCTGTCAAATGATCGGCTTAGAGGATGATCGTCACGTAATCCGAGATATAAAAGATTTTAATAGATTTGTGTAGACCTGAAGACTCTGGAGGTGTGTTTGAAAGGGGATTATCAGGGTGACTTTCACCCTTCAATTATGATGAATCCAAATCACCTATGGATTTGAGAGTGGTTCCCGTGACGAATGATATGCGTAATTGAAGCGTGGAAAATTGACTGTTCTACGATTGATGGTCTCGTAAAAAGTCAACAAATGATGGTTTTGACAAAATCGTGTATTGTAAAATCAACAACTTGAAGAGATGATTGCTCTATTTTTCGATTATTTACGAGACCATCAATATCAGCTAGGGATTGGTTCTATGAAAATGTTTATCTTATGCGTGTTCCGTGAAATCTATGTCCTAAAATTGCAAGAATAATAATTAAGCCATTAAAAAATTGTCGCCATACCCCACTCATTCCAATAGCAACAACACCTGTTTCCATATAAGCTACCACTCCAACTCCAAAAACTGCTCCTACAATTGTTCCAACACCACCCCAAGTTGGAGTTCCTCCAATAAAAACAGCAGCAAGTGCTAATAATAAATATCCAAAGCCTTGGGTAGGCCACCAGGTAAAATTAACTAAAGATGAAAATATCCCAGCTAGAGCAGCACCTAAACCAGCATAAGCAAATACCCCTATTCTCACCCTGTTAACATTGATACCCATTTGGGCTGCACTGTCAGCATTATCGCCCACATGATGAACATGGAGACCAAAAACATGTTTACGGTATAAGTAATATGAAAATATAGTAAAAAGCGCTGCCCAAAAGATCTGCATTGGAAAACCATAAAACTTTCCAACCAAAAGTTCATACATCCAATGATCTCTTACTTCAACAAAGGTAATTGACTTGCTACCACTTGCAACAAATAAAAAACCTCGCATTAAAAATAGAGCTCCCAGTGATGCTACTAAAGAAGATATTCTTCCATAAACAATCAAACCTCCAACGCAAATTCCAATTATACCACCTGATATTACTCCAATGATAAGGCATAATAATGGATCAATGCCAAGTTTGACTAACAGAGCAAAAACATAGGCTGCCACTCCAAATGTTGATGCAAAGGATAAATCTATTTCACCAGATGTTATAACAAAAACTAAAGGAACAACCATAAACACAATAACAGGTAGCATAATAAAAACGGATTGATGAAGATTAGGTTTGATCATAACTTCTGGGGCGCCAATGAAGAAAACAAACATTAATAAAACAAAATATCCTATGCTGCTTAAAGGCCTGCTATTTTTTGCTATAAATTTATGTATTCCATTATTTTGTTTCATATAATTTTCTTAATGATGTTTATCTACAGCCGCCTTCATCACTTTCATTAACTCTTCTGAACTTTTAACATCTTCTTTATCAAGTTGATGCACCACTTCTCCTCTGTCTAAAAGAATAAACCGATCGGAAATATCATACACATGATAAATATTATGCCCGATAAATAATACTGATCGTCCAGTTGATTTAACATTATTCACAAAATCAAAAACTTTTTGAGTTTCCAATAATGACAAAGCTGTTGTTGGTTCATCTAAAATTATTAATTCTGCATTATTATATATTGCTCTAGCTATAGCAACGCCCTGCCTCTCTCCACCAGATAAATTGCCTACAGGAGATTCAGCATCAATAAGTTCAGAAGTAAAACCAATTTCTCGAATTAATTTATTTGCTTCCGCAATTTGTTTTTTTTCTTTTATAAGCCCAAATGGATATTTTAATTCTTTACCCATAAAAATATTCCATACAATAGATTGTTGAGGGCATAGTGCTCTATCTTGAAAAACAGTTTCAATTCCAGAATCTCTAGCTTTTGCAGTTGTCCATCCTTTTACTTTTTCACCTCTGATATAAATTTCACCTGAATCTGGTTCATGGACCCCAACTAATGTTAGAATTAATGTTGATTTACCAGCTCCATTATCTCCAATCAAACCAACAACTTCTCCTGTAGAGACATCCATAGACACTGAATTCAATGCAGTAACACCTCCAAACTTTTTAGTAATTTTTTTTAATTCAATAAGTGAACTCATTATTTTTTTTAAATTATATTAACTTTTTTTTAAAAAAGACCTCTATAAAATGGGGCATGAATAGGCCGTCATTTTAGTTCTTCGTAGTTCAGCATTGCAACGGAGATTAACATTAAATTATATACTAAGAATAATTTTTTAATGCATAAGATGTTTCTGTTTTAACTAATGATTACAGGTCTAATCTTAGCAGACTTATTTCAGCCAGATGCTACACATCGTATTCCTCATATGATCTTTATAATGTTGACTAAATACTGAAATCACATCCTCAGTTTCTTGCGTTAAGGAGAGAGCGATTATTTTATTATGCTAGAGAATGTATCAAAGATGAAATCATCCATGAATCTATTACAAGAAACGTTTCATATAAGACTCCAATGAATCGATTAGGGCTTAAAAAATACTGCTCCTAATAGTATTAAATTTATGTTAATCCAACATAGGATGATTGACAAGTAGTTCTAGTGTATTCTATGAATCACTTCAATAGAAAAGAATATTATGGGTAGCCACAGGAGGTTGGCTGTATCAGTTTCATAGATTTCCTCATCAGATATTCTAACTGCATATCATCAAAACAGTATTCAGATTCAAATTTACGAATGATGATATCTATTTAATGATGCTACTAAGGTACGGATACAACCTCCTTTATCTCATTAAGAAACTAAAATATTTATCTCAACCCTCTATTAGCAAGTTCCATTACGTCTTTATAATTTTCTGTTGTAACAAACCCTGCGCCAGTGTCTTGATTAAGCGCTCCCGTTCCGAGAACTTTCATCTGACACAAAGCTAAGATAGGAAGATAGCCTTGTAAGAATGGTTGTTGATCAGAAGTTAAATGAGCATAACCATTTACAAAAGCAGACATAACTTGAGGACTTGTATCAAATCCGATTTGAAGAAGTTCATTAGGTCCATAACCAGCTGCTTTAGCAAAAGTTTCAGAATTTCCTAACATTTGGCCACCAGTATGAACTAATACTTTAGTCTCCGGATTTGCTGCAAGAGCAGTAGAAATATAACCTATTGCAGAATTTGGATCAGTTGCTTGCTCTGGAGTTCCATCTAAAACTACAACTTTCATTCCATGTTCTTCAAAAACAATTCTAACTCCATCTTCTCGTTGAGCTCTAGAATAATCTCCAATTGGAACCATAACGATTGCAGTATCACCGGCTTTAAATCCAAATCGTCTGATTGCTTCACGACCCAATTCTTTTCCTTGAGTTGCAAGATTAGCTCCAACGTATCCACCACCATACTTTGCTCTTACTTCAGGCACATCAACATTTTGGTACATCATCAAGATACCAGCTTTATGTGCATCTTCAGCAAGGGGCATGATAGCTTCATTACCTGGATGACCCATCATTCCAATACCATCAACACCTGCTCCAATTGCTTCTCTTAGTTGTTGAATCATCATGTCGGATGCCCAACCAGAATAAAGTATTTGTGCATCGGCTCCAGTATCTCTAATTGCATTTTCAGCACCTGCTTGCACGATTCCAGCAAAACCATCTCCTTCAGCACCCCCAGCAAAGAAATGAATCTTAACGCCAGAGCACCAGTTATCACCGAGATCAGTTGTGCCAGCATTTGCTGTAAAATATGAAAAAAAAGTTATAATAACAACAAAAAATAATTTGTTTGATTTCATTTCATTATCTCCGATTCATGTTCATATTTTCCGGCATCAGGAGGGCAAGCTCTGATATAGAAAAAATCAAAAGGAATAAAGGGAATATTTTCACGGCTCCAATGGCACCTGTTAGAGGGTTGACGTATTTAAGATATTACATATAAAGAATAATCAAAAGGAGTCAAGGGAATATTTTCACAGTCCCAATGGTATCTTGCGGAGGGCTGATGGATTTGATTTTATTGTGTTTGGTTTTCGGTGCAGTTCCTTTGAGGAAGGTAACTCCATGGCTTTTGATGGCTCTGAGAATCTGCAAGGGCCGTGGAGCGTGCAGGTCTCTGTACCTCTTTTAAAAGTCAGGCGCGAGAGGGCCGGGATACTAGGGAACTTCAGGGTATTGGAAGTTCGTATCGCCTAAGTCGCAGGATGAGGGAACGGAATCGATTGGCATCAGGGGCGGCGCACGCGAGGTCTGTTCCCCGATGTGTTCGAGGATCTTCGCGACCTCAAGCTGATCGGTGATGAAGGCGATGATCCGCATTGGCTCCCCACACTCGCTGCAGATCAGGGGATCGGTTTCGTAGATTTTCCGAATCCATTTCGCCCAACTTGAAGGCTGTTGCGTACCGGAAGTCACCGGCACAGCCTCCACCACGATCTCCTCGATCCGTTCTTCTCGGTTTTCGCGCTTACACGTACCAAGATGACTGCTGCTGTATGCGCAGTAGTAGGTGATCAGGTTTTCATAGCAGTTGGGGATATGCGCGGCCAGCAGGACGAAAAACTCGGGTATCGCGAGTTGCTTGCAAATGCCTCGAAACCTGACTCGAGAAACTGGTAGTAGTCAGAACGTTCCGGATGCCTGCGTCGATAAAGACCCATGCTGAACTCTGAGCATAGCCTATACGGGGTGCAGGGTGTCGAATGCCGATCCCGGAATCTCCTGGGTCAGTTGCGGCATTTCATTCTCCTTTCAGGCCCGGTGATGGTCAACCCTGGTGGGGATTATTTTTTAAATGTATCGTCTTGCTATTAATTCTCCATCGGATAGTTTCCATGATCGCGGACGGCTTGCAGGGCCGCAACAATATTCTCCGGCGGTACGGTGTTTTGAATATTGTGGATTGGTGCCCAAATAAAGCCCCCACCGGGGGCAAAGATGCGGATATGTTCGGCAACATGTTCGTACACTTCCTCCGGCGTGCCGAACGGCAAAACACGTTGCGTATCAACACCGCCACCCCAAAAAGTAATCCGATCACCAAAAGTATCTTTTAGCCATTGTGGATCCATTCCGGCGGCAGAGGTCTGCACCGGATTGAGCAGATCGATCCCGGCCCGGATCATCGGCTCAATGAGATCGGGGATGCTGCCACAACAGTGCTTGCCAATCTTCCAGGGTGTATTTTGGTGAATCCAATCGCACTGGATTTTGTAACATGGTTCGTAGAATCTCACGAAGGTGGCCGGGGAGAACATTTCCCGTTGTTGAGTTCCATAATCAAAGCCATCGATAAAGATTATATCGATGTTCTCGCCCAAGGCTTGCCAGTACAGCTTGAGATTATCCGCAGCAACCTCTGCCCCGTGGGCCATCAGTTCTCCGACATAGTTGGGCTCAGAGGCCAACAAGACCAGCCATTCCGGCAGTGAACCAACCGACGGGGGGCCTGTGACCCCTCCCCAATTGGTTAGCACCAGGGCTTTATCCGTGTCGCGACGCAGAGTCTGGGCCTGTGTTTGCAAGTGGCTGAGAGTCTCATCGGTCAGCCGCCAATCTGAATTTCGCAGACTCTCAATCGATGGCGGTGTAAAGTCGAGATCCCAGGCGGTGATGGAGAGTTTATCAAAATAGAAACCATCTTTGGGCATGCGGGCTATCACGGGCTTGGCAGGGTCGCTATCTTCATGCATCAGCCAATCCCCTTTGGGCGATACTTCGACCTCGAAATTACCCGGCATCTGTACCTTTGTGCCATCGAACAGCGTCCAGGGCTTGTAATCTCGATTGGGCAAATGATCGAAGAAGATGGCTTCTGGCTCGATGGGGAGCATATCGCACTCAAACTGGGCTACCAGATCAGGTGTTACCCGCCCCAACATTTGGAAAACATCAAAGACCTCGACGTGGTGATCCACCAACCCCAAATGCTTCCGCAACCGAGCCAATGCTCCGGCCATAATGCCGGTGACGATAGAGCTGCCCAGATCAAGCGGCACCCGGTCTGGCTCTTGATGGTTGATTGTTTTGAGGACGCGTTCATGACTGCTCATTGGCTGATCCATAGTTGTTCTCCTGTTTTATCATCATTGACGTCTTTCACGGATACGCTGCATCCATCTGAAAAAAGAGATGGTGATTTCTAATAAAAAGTTACCAAAGATTTATCTGTGGCGACGTATGTTAAATATTTTGGCCTGGTATAACCGATGCTGCGTGTTATTCGATAGAATGCTACGACTCCACTGAGAAAACCCCTTTTTGCAATTCTTCAAAAGTCATAAGGCAACAACTAAATTAGAGCTATGATGAGCATTAATGCGCCTTGACAGCTTATTAACAGAAACGAGGCGCTTCAATCTAAAAGTTCTGTGTAAATGGCGCATTAAAGGGCTAATTTTATGAAATCCATATATAGGAAAATCAAAACCAGTCAAGGGAAGATTTTCACAGCTCCAATGGCATCTGGTGGAGTATTGACGGGTTCACTCTTCTTGAGTTTGTGATTTTTACTCCGGGAAGACCTCCTCATGGCTTAGGACTCCTCCAGGAATCCTCAATGAGGGTCTCGGAGTGCACAGAACTCCATGCCGACTTTAATAGTCATGCACGGGAGGATCGGGATACCATGGGACTTCAGCGTGCTGGGAGTTCATGTCACCAAAATTTCTGAAGGAGTAATGGACCTAACCCTTCAAAATGTTCCAGGTGTGTTTTTACTGTCACTGCCCTCCAGACTCACCCAAGGAACCGCCCTTCGATACATAGGAATCCTGGCCTGATCGAGATGCAGGAGCTGGATGCTCCGGGATAGGCCCCCGGGGGCGTACTAAACCCTCCCCCATCCCGTTTTTTTCCTTTGGTTAAGTCGTTTCACTCATCCGGTTCCCAGCCTGCCAAACACAATCCTTCGATGATGGGATCCGCCAGCGCTGAGTTGGGGACGAAGATGCGGCGGTAGTCGTCACGGGCCTTGAGGTTGGGGCGCAGGGCAAGGTAGCGGTCCAGCGCGGCCTTGGCTTCCGGTCGTTGCAAGTGCCCCAGCACCGCTGCACGAAAGCCCAAATGATGTCCTGCGTCCGGATGCCGGAGCAACGCCTTATCAATTGCCTCAAGTGCCTCCTCGTATTTCACTTGCCCAAGGTAGGCAAAGTAGAGTGTCGCATAAAAGATGTTAAGTTCTGGGTCCGCCGGACTAAGTTCAATCGCTTTTAAAGAGGAGTGTTCACCTTGCTGAAAATCGCCGGAATGAACTTGGGCCAATCCGAGCCAAAGGTAGCTTAACGCAAAGCTGGGATTGAATTGCACTGCTCGTTGGACATGATCCAGCGCTGCGGAATGGTTTCCGCGAAAGAAGTAAGAAATGGCAATGCCCAGTAAAGCCAGTGGGTTCTCCGGGTTCAGAGCCTCGGCCCTTCGTCCGTCCGCAAGCATCCCATCCAGAGTTTGTTTGGAATCTTGCGTGATACGTTGTACCAATTCCCAAGATCCACAAATCGAGAGATAGGCATGGGCATCAGAAAGAGCCGGGTCCAATTCAATTGCCTTTTCAAAGTGTTGACGAGCCTGGGTGAGTCCGGGGTCTTCGTGGTCCGTTTGCTGACGTTCGTTGTAGCAGCGTAACCCCTGCAAGTACTCCTCCCATGCGCTGAGGTTTTCCGGACGTTTGCGTATCAGCCGCTTCTGCTCATAGCCCGTCACCGAAGGGGCAACCCTCCTTGCAATCGCCTCGGAAACCTCGTCCTGTACGTCGAAGATGTCCTCCAGTGTGCGGTCCCACTTCTCCGACCAGAGGTGGTGGTCTTCTTCTGCATCAATGAGCTGTGCCGTGATGCGCACGCGGTTGCCGCCCTTGCGGACGCTACCCTCCACGATGTAGCGTGCGCCAAGCTCTGTGGCGACCTGCCTAAGGTTGTGCGACTGTCCACGGAAGGTGAAGCTGGAGTTTCGCGAGATCACCGGGAAGGTGCGCCAAAGCGAGAGGTTGGTGATGATGTCCTCGGTAATCCCGTCCGCGAAGTACTCCTGCTCCGGGTCACCCCCCATGTTCACAAAGGGTAACACTGCAATTGCGGGAATTTTAGCATCTTCAGTGGTAGGGGCCTCCGTATTATGCACGGCATGAGGAGGGTTTTGCGGTTCTGCGGTTGTTGGCGCAGAAAAGGCTTCAAGTACTTTGGAGGCATTGCCGAGTTCGACCTTGAAGGTCGGCACGGGTTCCTCTATGTTTTTCATCTCTTGAGGCCCCCTGCTAACGAAGCTCAGGTCTAGTTTGCGTCGAACCTCGTCATGAATTTTCCCAGATACGCTAATGCCTCCAGGTTCTGCCAATGATTCCAAACGAGCTGCAACGTTAACCCCATCACCGTAAAGGTTATCTCCTTCAACAATCACGTCACCAAGATTGAGGCCTACACGAAACTGCATCTGATCAGATGTGTCTAATTCATTGTTACGGTCTCGGATATTTTTCTGAAACTCTACTGCTGCCAGAAGGGCGTCTACTGGACTGGCAAACTCTGCAATGATGGAATCCCCAGCACTTCCAAATATTCTACCATGATGGATTTCAATGGATTTGTCAGTGATGGCGCGACAGGATTTAAGATTGTTTAGGGTGCGATCTTCGTTTTCACCCATTTTCTTGCTGAAACTCACGACATCTGCGGCAAGGATTGCAGCAAGTTTTCTTCTGGGTGTGGATTCTGGCATATTTGTCAGAAATGCTTTTGCTTTGGACTCAGCTAAAATTTCGGCTTAAGGGTATCTGGATTTAGTAGGCTGCATAATAAAAAGCATCAAGTGGACTTTTCTTCGATTATGCTGATGCGTTAATACTACTGCTTGATTTTGTTTACAAAGATATGTTTGTGTGCAGTGTTAAGAGGCTCATTTCAAAAATACACTTCACATCCTTGATTTCGATCAAATCAAGCAACGCTAATTATCACCAGGACCACACATGGGGAACTTCATCTCTCCTGTCCAGGATTCCACTTAAAAAACCAACGATATCTCCTGCATCCATACGGCCTGCTCCTCCGTCACTGTATGCGCAAGAAATCACTTTTTTTAAGTCGCAATCAATTACAAATTCTGCAGGCTGCATATAATCTTTGCTTGCCCCCATAATATAATATTTGTCTTTTCCCTCAGCATGATCGTACCAGTATGCACCTACCGTTTGGGCAATTTCATGGGTCACCCCATAACACAATGTAAAAGGCATTTCTTTTTCACGATTTGGAAAACATTTGCCTTCTGCCAGAAGTTTTGTGTCATCGAGACTGTCCACGCTTGCCGCAACAATTGAAGCTCCCAAACGCTCAAAAAGAACACTGAGCTTTCGATACCCCTCTAACTGAAGGGTGCATTTGGGTCACCATGCCCCCCTGATAAAAAGCAATATACAATACTTTGTATTTATCTCATCGGGAATGGTGATTGTTTTGTTCTCAATGTCGGTTAATGTGATTTTCGGAAAATCTGATCCAATTCCTAGCCTGTTCATATTCATTGTATGTTAATTGGGTTAATGTTGATAAAAGGCCGAATAAGCCGCATCTCAATTTAATTAAAGGAAATTCAAAATTTAAGCAAGTGTTTAGCCCCCATCATTTTGTCCGACCTTTAAATTAGTCATTGATGAAGATGGAACTGCATCTTCGGTAGTATTAATGTATTGAGAAGGTTAATAGATTACAACAGTTTGAGGTCTGGATTCATTTTATTAGACATGCCCCTAAAAAATTGGTCCAGGCGTCGTTTTGCATTCCCTGAGCCCCCATGCCACCCAAGGGGCCACACATCGTTACATATAGTAGTTATTCTCATTTACACCCCGACAACAACTTATCCTTTTGTCCATGTCTAAACGGACAGGGATGACGGACAGCCAGATTGTTGATGAAGTGCTTTACACAGGGCTTGATTGAGATGCAGGATCTGGATGCTCCGGGGTAGTCCCCCGGGGGCGCACAGACCCCCACCCCTAAATACATGGGACTCCGGCAAGAGGATTTGCCTGCAAGGAAGGATTTAGATGAGGGCCACCGAAGCAGTCCTCCATCTTTAAGAGGAGGAACCAATGAAAAACTGCGGGTGTTTTAAAGGCACTTCCCGCTGGCCTAGAAACCTCCTGCTCCTGAATCATTGTTGCAATTCAATGAAATAAGTATGATAAACTAACATTCAACTTGGACCACTTTAAGGGGGCAGGTCACTAATTCAATACCAATATACTATCTTTCTTAGTTTCATTAGCTGTCTCCTCGCATGATTCTGTATTTCTTAAAACTATCCGAGTATTATATTGTCGGCGATTATAGTGTGGCCTCTAATTGTGTCTC
>Ga0187827_10003549_pt1 | contig 20078 bp, 20 predicted proteins | sample ETNtaG_39_FD_167969 | JGI IMG/M metagenome (GOLD analysis project Ga0187827, IMG submission 167969) | Marine microbial and viral communities from oxygen minimum zone, Eastern Pacific Ocean - ETNP2014_SV_150_PacBio MetaG (Illumina Assembly) | ecosystem: Environmental > Aquatic > Marine > Hypoxic... | reverse complement strand
GGAAACGCCTGAAATTTATGGAGCTGAGCATTTATTAAAAGGAAGAACAGAAGAAAAAAATATTCAGGACAAATTAGATAAGCATATTTTATGGTGGCAAGATTATACAAAAATCAATGGAGGTAGTTTGGATAATAACCCCTCTCCAGGGAACAAAAAAGGAGGTTTAACAACAATATTGGAAAAATCTTTAGGAGCAGTTGCCAAAGGTGGAAAATCTAAACTTGTGGATGTTATTGATTATGGTGAGTTGATTAAACACAAAGGGTTTAATTTTATGAATTCTCCTGGATATGATCCAGTATCAGTAACCGGTCAAGTTGCTTCTGGAACAAATATTATTTGTTTTACAACAGGCCGAGGATCTTGTTTTGGCTACAAACCTGTCCCGAGTATTAAAATTGCCACAAATTCAAATATGTATAATCATATGGAGGAAGATATGGATATAAATAGCGGAACTATAATGGAAGGCTTAGAGTCAATTGAAGAAAATGGAATAAAAATCTATAATTATATTATTAAAGTAGCTTCAGGAAAAAAAACTAAAAGTGAAGAGAATGGTTATGGAGATGATGAATTTAATCCATGGGTGATAGGAGCAACGCTATAATTTATTAGTTGATCCTCTTTGTATTAAATTTTCTTTTTCAAGTTCATTCCACAAATCTTCATTAATTTCAGATAAATAACTATTTAAATTTTCTAATACTTCCTCTTTAGAAGATACTCCTGTTAAAACAGTTGCGATATTCTTATTTAAATAAGGAAACTTTAAAGCTGCTGTTTTTAAACTAACCTTATGTTTATTGCAAATTACGTTTATTTTATTAGCTTTGTTTAGCCAATATTCATTACTCTCATATGATTTGGGCATTCTAACACCCAGTAGTTTCGCATTTTCTAACCATGAATCATTTAATTTAACATAATCAAAATAAGAAGTTGAAGAAGGATTAATTAAAATACCACTATTAAAAACTCCTCCAATAATAAGGGAAACATGATTTTTTTCACAAGTTGGTAATAGTTTATCTAAACTCCTTTGATCAAGTAAAGTAAAACGTCCAGCTAATAAAAAACAATCAACTAATCCAGTATTAGCAAACTTTGTTAACATTTCATTCTGATTCATACCACACCCAACAGCAGAAATTACTTTTTCATCTTTTAGCTTTTGAATAGCTTTTAAAGATCCGTTGATCGCTTCTTCAAAATGATTATCTGGATCATGGATGAGTAAAATATCAATTTTATCAAGCTGCAATCTTTTTAAACTTTCTTCAAAAGATTTAAGTGTAGCATCATAACTAAAATCAAAATAAGGTTCTCTTTTTGGAGATCCTTGGAAAAAGGGTTTAAAGGTTGAATTTTTATCTGAATCGATAATAATTCTACCTACCTTAGTTGAAATAACATATTCATTTCTATCTTTATTTTTTAGAAATTTTCCAAGACGCTCTTCAGCCATGCCGTAACCATAAAAGGGTGCTGTATCAAAATAACGGATCCCACTTTTCCAAGCTGTCCCCAAAGTTTCTAAAGCTTTTTGTTCTTTTAAAGGTTTTGGCCAACCTCCTATAGGCGCAGTACCAATGCCTAATTCACTTATGGATAAATTTGTTCTACCAATTAAATTTTTTTTCATTTTTAATGTTTATAAAAGATTTAGTTTATTTAGTATATATTGTTTATTAAAATGATTTTTAACTTGTAAATAATAAATTGATGAAAAATAAATGGAATAACTCTGAGGCAAAAAAGTACATAAAACATTATAAAAAGAAGAAGATTTCAAAAGAACTTGCCTTAAGAATTTACACTACTCATTTATTAGGTAGGGAAAAAGATTTGGTGTTGCACGGGGGAGGTAACACATCCTTAAAAACATCAATAAAAAATATTTTTCAAAAAAACATTAGTGTTATGCATGTGAAGGGAAGTGGATGGGATATGGGATCCATTGATTATCCTGGTATGCCTGCGGTAGAGCTTGAACCCCTTTTAAAAACAGGCAAGTTAACAAAACTCAATGATTTTGAAATGGTTAATTTGCAGAGAAAATATCTTGTTAACTCTCAGGCTCCCAACCCTTCAGTTGAAACTTTGCTGCATGCATTTTTACCTTATAAATATGTTGATCATACCCATGCAAGTGCAATTTTGGGGTTAATTGATCAACCTAATGATGTAGAAGTTTGTAAAGCTGCATTTGGTGATCAGGTCGGGATTGTCCCTTACATTATACCAGGTTTTGATCTGGCAAAGCTGTCTTACAAAATATTTTCGAAAAATGAAAATGTTATTGGTTTGATTTTATTAAAGCACGGAATTTTTACTTTTGGCGATAATGCCAAAGAAAGCTATGATCGTATGATTAAGCTTGTTACAATAGCAGAAAAAGAAATAAACAAAGTTCCAAATAAAATCATTACAAAAAAATTAACATTAAAAAAAATAAAACCACTAGTTATAAATGACCTATTTCCCCTAATTAGGAAATATTTATCAAAAAAAGAAAAAAATGAATCTGATTCTAAATGGGTGCTTGACTTAAGAATAAACGACAAAATACTTAAATATTTAAATAATCCTAACTTGAAAGATTTTTCCCAAAGAGGACCAGTTACTCCAGATCATGTTATACGCATTAAGCCCAAACCCTTGATACTAAACATCAAGCACGGAGGAGAAAAAAATCTGGATAATAAAAATCTAGATAATATAGTCAGAAAAGAGATTGAAACATTTAAAAAAAATTATCATAAATATTTTTTAAGAAATAGAAAATATGTATCAAAATCAATAGAATTAGATTCAAATCCAAGATTAATTCTTTCACCAGGCTTAGGTTTAATTGGTATCGGAAGATCGAAAAAAGAGGCAAAAATAGCTTCAGATTTAGCAGAGGTAACAGTTGATGTAATTTCAAATGCTGAATCAATTGGCAAATTCAGGTCTATTCCAGATAAAGAAATATTTAAAGTAGAGTACTGGCCCTTAGAACAGGCCAAATTAAAAAATTTAAAAAGATTGAGTTTAACCGGTCACGTGACGGTTATAAGCGGCGGTTGCGGTACAATTGGCTTGGCCATTGCAAGAGAATTTATTAGAGAAGGATCAGAAATAGTATTGTTAGAAAATAATACTTATAACATCAAAAACACACCACAAGAAATTAAAAAAATCGCAAAAATAATTAAATGTGATGTAACTAATCTGCTAGAAGTAAAAAAAGCCTTTGTAGAGATTATCAGAACTTATGGGGGTGTTAATGTTTTAGTTTCAAATGCAGGAGCTGCTTGGCAAGGGGAAATAGGCAAAGTGTCAGAGAAAGTAATTAAGGATAGTTTTGATTTAAACTTTTTTGCTCATCAGTATCTTTCTCAAGAATCTATAAAAATCATGCTAAAACAAAATACAGGGGGGATCTTGCTCTACAATATCTCAAAACAATCCGTCAATCCCGGGACAAATTTTGGCCCTTATGGACTTCCCAAGGCTTCAACATTATTTTTAATGCGTCAATATGCTTTGGAGTACGGCCAATATGGCATAAGAGCCAATGGCATTAACGCAGATAGAATTCGATCAGGAATTTTAAATGATGAATTGATTTCATCAAGAGCAAGATCAAGAAAAGTCAGTAAAAAAGATTATATGTCAGGTAATTTGTTAAAAACTGAAGTTTTAGCTGAAGATGTCGCCAAAGCTTTTGTAACTCTTGCAAAGGCTAAAAAAACAACAGGTAACGTTATGACAGTTGATGGAGGAAACATCTCAGCTGTTTTACGTTAATATAAAATATACCTGAAAAACTAGGTAAAATTGCTATGCGTTTTTTGCATAAGTGTTTTCTTATTTTATTATTTTGATTTTTAGACTTCAAAAGATAGTTAGATATCACGTTCATCTTTAGGGATAAATATATCACTAGGGACGGAAGTAGACGTAAGTTGAAGGAACGCATGCAAAAGTTATTAATCGTTCAACCCTTTTAGGGTCGGAAGTAGGCGAGAGCCCAAGGAACGCGGATCTTATACCAAATTTCCATAACTACGCATGAACAACAATTCATCACTAATGAGTAGTGGTGAGATGTAGAATTTTATATGGAGGTTTTTTATGTCCAAAAAAAAGTTATATTTTATTGGAACTCTTATAAGTTTTTTATTTTTGACTTCAGTTGCAAGAGCTGAAGTTCCAGAAGAAACAGCATACATTCTCAACACCTTTTTATTCTTGGTAATGGGCTTTCTTGTTATGTGGATGGCAGCAGGGTTTTGTATGCTGGAATCAGGGCTTGTAACATCAAAAAGTGTATCAACCATTGCTGCCAAAAATATTGGTTTGTATGCTATTGCTGGAATAGCATTCTGGGTGGGTGGCTATAATCTTGCTTATGGTATTCCCGAGGGGGGATTCATAGGCTCTTTCATTCCATGGAGTGATGCCAGCAGCCTTGAAACAGGGTACTCGGATGGATCTGATTGGTTTTTCCAAATGGTTTTTTGTGCAACAACTGTTTCAATTGTATCAGGAACCCTGGCTGAGAGGATTAAAATTTGGCCTTTCTTTGTTTTTGCAGCAATACTAGCTGGCATCATTTATCCAATTGAAATGGGATGGCAATGGGGTGGAGGATTTCTTTCCGCTGCTGGTTTTTCTGATTTTGCAGGATCAACTTTAGTGCACAGTGCTGGCGGCTCAGCTGCCTTAGCAGGTGCCATTCTGCTTGGTCCCCGCTTGAATCGCTTTACAAATGGAGAATCAAAACCATTGGAACCATTTGCGGCATCTTCCATACCTCTGGCTACTCTTGGCGTGTTTATTTTATGGCTGGGATGGTTTGGATTTAATGGTGGATCTCAATTAGCACTAGGTTCATTTGAAGACGCCAATGCGATTGGGACAATATTCATCAACACTAATCTTGCAGCATGTGGAGGGGTAGTTGTTAATGCACTTCTAACAAGGTTTTTTTATGGCAAAACAGATGTCATTCAAATGTTAAACGGTGCTCTAGGTGGTCTTGTGGCCATTACAGCAGAACCTTTAATGCCATCTCCTTTCTTAGCAATAATAATTGGCGGAATAGGAGGAGCAATTGTAGTTTTTGGATCACAATTACTGGTTAAATTAAAAATAGATGATGTTGTAGGTGCTATACCTGTACATTTATTTGCTGGTATATGGGGAACACTGGCTGTGGTACTTTCTAACCCTGATGCTTCCCTAGGATCACAAATAATAGGAATTTTATCTGTAAACATTTTTGTTTTTGCTCTGTCTTTTGTAGTTTGGTACACTATGAAAAAGACTGTGGGAATAAGAATTAGTGAAGAAGCTGAAAAACTTGGCACTGATAAAGTTGAAATTGGTGTGGTTGCTTATATGATAAGAGACTAACTAACAATAACAGCAACTCCTTTACTTGGAGTTGCTGTTTTTTTTAAGAGGGGAATTTTGTCCCTCTTTATTTTTTTGTAATAAAATTTAATATTATTTAATACTAACAGTTACGCTCTTCCAAAGTCAGAAGATAAGTTTATCGGATTAATACCTAATAACTTGTACGCTTCATCCCACTTTTTTGATAGCGCCTCATCAAAAAGAAAATTTGTTTCAACAGGAAGAGACATCCAACTATTTTGCATTATTTCACTTTCAAGTTGGCCTGGTTGCCAGCCAGCATAGCCTAAAGCTAAAATACTATTTTTTGGACCATTACCTTTAATCAGGTCTTCAAAAAATTCAGAAGTGCTTGTAAGAGCCACACCCTCATGAATATTCAAAGTTTCTTTTTGAATGATATCATCAGAGTGAAGAACAAAACCTCTTCCACTTTCAACCGGTCCTCCATAGCGAAGAAATAATTTATTATTAATAGTTTTGTCAATATCCAATTGTTCCAATAGATTAGGAAAAAGATCATAATCAATTTTTTTGTTAATAATAATGCCCATTGATCCTTCTGATGAGTGAGTACATATGTATATAACTGTTTTATAAAATCTCTCATCTTGTAGTGAAGGCATGGAGACAATAACTTGACCAGTTAAATTCATATTTTATTTATATTTCCTTTAGTTTTTTTTTTCAATATGTAATACTTATACGATTACAATATCAAACAAAATACATAAAGTTAAGAAAATGTTGCGATTATTTAATTATTTATTTTCTATTATTACAATTATTACAATATTTTTCTTTACAAATGTTTTTGCTCTTCAAACAGACTGGAGTAATGACTTAGAATCGCAAGTCCGCATCATATCTCCATCAACACATATAAACAATCAGAATGAACTATATTTAGGTCTCCAATATAAGTTAAAAAAAGGATGGAAAACTTATTGGTTATCACCTGGCGAAGGGGGGTTTCCCCAAAAGATTGATTGGAGCAAATCAAGAAATATAAAAAATATTGAAATATTATGGCCCACACCTCACGAATTTGAAATACTAGGCTTTAAATCCCTTGGATATTTTGATGAAGTTATTTTTCCGTTAAAAACTACTGTTCAAAATGCAAATAAAGAAACTACTGTAGTTTTAGACGTTAATTATTTAACTTGCAAAGATATTTGTATACCTGGCAATGCACATTTAGAATTATTAATTCCTTCCGGAATTGGCCAAATAACTGAACACTCTTTTATTATTGAAAGATCCCTTTCATCAATACCTATAGACAATTTAGAAATTAGCAAATTAGAAGATATTTATACAAAAGCATTCGTAAATGATGACAATGTTTCAATTATAATTACAGCATCTTCACAAAAATCTTTTGTTGATCCAAAATTTTATTTGGATACCGAGTTTGGCTTGCCAGTAATTACACCAATAATCAACTATTCAGCGAATTATAAAAGTCTTAAAGCTAATTTTATCTTTGAAAAAAAATTATTTACAAAAAAATCATTTAATCTTGATGTCATTATAAAAGATAATAATCAGGCATTTGAAATCAATACTGATTTAAAAATAGAAAAAAAACAAGACAAATTAAGTCAAAATTATTCATTAATTTATTTTATTCTGATTGCCTTTATTGGTGGATTAATATTGAACATTATGCCCTGTGTTTTACCAGTGTTATCGATAAAACTTTTATCAATTTTGAAAAAATCGGAAGAAAGACATTTGATAAGAAAAAGTTTTATCATAACTTCAGCAGGCATTGTCTCCTCTTTTATGTTACTCGCATTAATATTTATTATTTTAAGATTGATAGGTATCAATATTGGATGGGGAATGCAATTTCAACAACCTCTGTTCTTAATAATTATTGCTTTAATATTATTTTTATTTGCTCTTAATTTATTTGGCTTATTTGAGATTAATGTTCCATCCCTAATTAATTCCAAATTTCATCAAAAACTTCATCAAACTAATTATTTTAGTGATTTTTTTAACGGTTTCTTTGCTACAATACTCGCAACGCCTTGCTCAGCTCCTTTTGTAGGCACGGCTATTACTGCGGCATTCACGCAATCTTACTTTGTAATGATGGAAATATTTTTTTGTATGGGCGCAGGTATGGCAGCACCATATCTATTAGTTTCATTGTTTCCAAGCTTAGTGATAATTTTGCCAAAACCTGGTCAATGGATGCAAGGAATAAAATATTTTCTTGGATTATTGTTATTAGCAACTCTTGCCTGGATTGGCTCCATCCTTCTAAATCATTTTAATGTTTATTTTATTATAACATCATCCATATTACTTTTTTTAACATCCTTAATATTAAAGTTTTATAAAAAAAAATTATTAATATTGATAGCAACTAGCATCATTTTTCTTTCTCTTCCAAATTTCTCTTTTTTTAAATTTGACCAAAAAATTCAAGATTCTAACTGGGTTGATTTAACGACTATTCAAATTAATGACTACATACAAAATTATGATATTTTATTTGTTGATATCACAGCTGATTGGTGCGCCATATGTCAATTTAATAAAATTAATGTAATTAATTCATTAATCATAAAAGAAATATTTACAAAAAATAATGTTATAAAAATACAAGGAGACTGGACTAAGCCAAATGAGAAAATTGAATATTTTCTTCAACAACATAACAAATTCGGTATCCCTCTCAATGTTATGTATAGTAAATCCTATCCCGAAGGGGTAGTTTTATCAGAGCTGCTGACGATAAATGAAATTGAAAAAGTTTTAGAAAAAATAAGATAAATAGTGTTAAAAAAATATACAAGCAGCAATGAATTATCAACACAGACTAGAAAAGATAATCTTAAAACTTTTTCTAAATTTCAAACATTAAAAGAAGTTCCAAAATTTGACATTACTGTAGGTTTGGGAACTATTCATAAATTGTCGAAGAAAGCAATTCTTGTGCTTTCTGGGAAAGAGAAACGGAAAGCCGCTGATGTGATATTAAGCAAAAAATTATTTGATAAACAATGGCCAGCAAGTATTATATATAAATGCAAATAAAAATTAATTTATATAGATAAAGATGCATTAGGAACAAAAACAAGGATTTGAATTTGATGTCAACAACACCTCTCACTCTAGATGAAATTTATCAGCTTGCAAAAAAAACTCTATTATTTAACGGATGTGATGACATCAATGCTGAAGCTGTATCAAGAACTGTGACAAACGCAGAGCGTGATGGCAGTGTATCGCACGGCTTATTTCGCATTCCTGGTTATGCCGCTTCTCTTAAAAGCAAGAAGGTAAATGGCAATGCACGACCAACAAATCATTTTCTTACACAAAATGCGATTCGTACTGATGGTGATTATGGTTTGGCCCCTACTGCTATTCAAGTCGCAATTCCAGCCTTGGTTGAAACATCAAATAAATATGGAGTAGGGGTTTTAACTATCACCAATACTCATCATTTTGCAGCACTATGGCATGAAACAGAAGCGTTGGCAGAAAATAATCTTATTGGTATTGCGTGCACAGCCTATATGCCATGTGTAGCGCCAACTGGAGCAGTAAAACCTTTATTTGGAACTAATCCCATCTCCTTTGCTTGGCCAAGAAAAAACAAAACGCCTGTCGTGTATGATATGGCAACAGCAAGTATGGCTATGGGTGAAGTACAGGTTGCCGCTCGAGATGGACATAAAGTACCATTAGGTACTGGTCTCAATAAGGATGGGGAAAAAACAGATGATCCATCAGCTATAGCCAATGGAGGAGTACTCCTTCCTTTTGGAGGACACAAGGGATCCGCTATTGCGATGATGGTTGAGTTGTTAGCCGCGGGCTTAGTAGGTGACATGTTTAGTTTTGAAGCAAAAGCTGCTGATAACGCGGATGGCGGCCCAGCCCGTGGAGGAGAATTTATTATGGCTCTCTCACCACAATTAATTGCTGGAGAAGGATGGAATGAACATGCTGAATTATTTTTTAATCAAATGGAATCATTAGAAGGCGTGCGTCTTCCAGGTCAGCGAAGACATAATAATAGAAAAGATTCAGGTCCTCGTTACATAAACACAGCTCTTGTAGAAAAGATCAAAAGTTTAACCTAACAATAAAATACTTTTAATAATTAAACATGGATAAATTAAATAAAATATTACTACCTTGCATAGAGCAGGAACAATACCCAGGCATTCAATGGCAAATAAATGTTAATGATGAAATATATGCAGGTAAACTTGGGTATAAAAATTTAGAAACCAAAGATAAAATTTCGGATGATACCATTTATAGAATTTGGTCGATGACTAAGCCAGTTATTGCAATTGCTACAATGCAACTGGTTGAGAGAAATAAAATCCAGTTGTATGATCCAATTACTAAATATTTACCTGAATATTCAAATTTAAAAGTTTTGAAAAATCCTGATGGAGACATAACAGATGTGGAAGAATTGAAAATTGTGCCAACAGTGAAACATCTTTTGCTTCATACCGCAGGCTTTTCATACAATTTCTTAGCAGATCCTGTAGGTATGGAATACGAAAGAATGGGAATATTCAAGTCAACCTCCTCAAGCTTAGAAGAAGAGATTCAAATGTTAGCAAAAATACCTTTGCTTCATCAACCATCAACTCAATGGCGCTATTCTGTTTCCATTGATGTTCTCGCAAGAATATTGGAAATAGTCGAAAACTCCTCCTTGCAAGACATCTTAAAAAATAAAATTTTTTTACCGCTTGGAATGCATGATACAGATTTTTGTATATCAGAGCAGAAGGATTCACGAGTGATGCAATCATACGAATTTGATGTTGTGCATCATAAGTTACGAGAACATATTCAAGACCCACAAAAAATTGGGAACTACGGTTATCCACTACATAATAAGAACTATGCGAGAGGAGGTCATGGTTTGTTTTCTACCTTGAATGACTATTCTTTATTTGCAGATATGCTGCATTCAGGAAAAACTAAAGATGGAAAATTAATAATCGCTAAAGAAACAATTAATTTTATGACTTCAAATTTTCTTACATCAAGTTTTCTTCCCATTGAAATTGTAAGTGTAGGAACAATTAAGGATGAAAATTACGTTAATGATTTGGAGGCTTACGGGTGGGGTCTTGGCTTTAGAACATTGCTTGATCCTGTGAAAAATAACAACTTAGGTACAAAGGGAGAATTTGGTTGGGCGGGCGCAGCATCTACATTTTTTTTAGTTGATAGTCATAAAAAAATATCAGCAATATTGATGACCCAAGTTTTAAATGGAGATCCAAGCTTAAAAAGATATTTCTATAAATTTATTTATAATCACTTTAAATAACTTAAAGGTCAAATTTCGCTCAATATAATTTATTCTTTGAATAGAAAGAGATTTGTTTTTATTTTTGCTTTATCTTTTAAAATTGCCGTATTAGACCATTTCCCCGTTCCAATATTAAAAAAAGTTCGAGAGAAACTAAGCTCACTTTCAATTTGCACTAATTCTTCAGCAAGACGTTTAACTAAAATAGTTAGAGGCACAATTTCACTTTTACCTTTAATAGCTAACTCGACATCTAAAGTGATTTTTTTTTCGTTCTGATAAGAAAATTTTTTCGTATCAACAAGGGCTATAGGAAATTGTTTAGCATCAAAAAAAATATCACTTAGAAGTAAATTTCTATATTTTGCATAGTTCATATCGATGCTATCAATCTCTACAGAAAATATTGCTTTATTTTTCTCCTTTTTATCAAGGTCTATTTCTATAAAACCTTCAATATTCTGAAAAGTACCCCGAACATTTTTTGCAAACAAAACTGGAATTTCAAAACTAATTGTGGAGAGTTCTTTATCAATTTTCCATTTTTCATTAGCACAAATAGATGATGCGAAAAAAAAACCTGAAATTATAATTAAGGTTAATAAAATGTTAATTTTCTTCAATATACTGACGTGCAAGAAAATCAGCTTTTTCATTATATGTATCTCCAGCATGTCCTTTGACCCATTTCCAATTTATACTATGCCTTGCAATTTCTGAATCAAGCTCTAACCATAATTCTTTATTCTTAACAGGTTTTTTTGATGATGTTTTCCATCCATTTTTTTTCCAATTTGCTATCCAAGATTGAATGCCATCTTTGACATATTTGCTATCTGTTACTAAGGTTAATTCTTCTGAATTTTTATAATGCTGTAATGCTTTTATTGTAGCAGTTAATTCCATGCGATTATTAGTTGTTTGATTCTCCCCACCTTTTAAAAAAATAGGATCATTGTCATTTTCTAGAATTACTACGCCCCACCCTCCAATGCCAGGGTTACCCGAGCATGCTCCGTCTATATAAATTTTTATCATGAATCAAAAACTGAATTATTTTGATGCCATTTTAGAATGTCAAAAAATTCAAAAGGATCTTTTGGCACAACCATTGCTCCATCGGGGTAATACAATTGATCATGTAATCTTGTAACAAGGAAGCGCATTGCCGCGCCTCTTAACAAAGTGTTGAAATAATTTTTTTCATCATTGCTCATATTGACGTGTTGTTGGTAACCTTTTAAAAGCGAGTCAAAATTTTCTTTTTTAAAAGATTTTTTTTTATCAAAACACCAGGCATTTGTCGTGATAGCAAGATCATAAGCATAAAAATCATTGCAGGAAAAATAAAAATCAATAAGGCCAGATACCTTGTTATCAATAAAAAAGACATTATCTGGAAAAATATCTCCATGAATTATTCCTGTTGGTAAATTCCCCGGCCATTTTTTATCTAAATATTGAAGTTCTTGTTCAATTATTTGGTACAATTCACCATATTGACCATCCTTGCTGTTTTGACATTTACTAAAGATATCTTTCCAATGTTTTTGATGTAATCCATTATTTCTTGTTACATTAAAATCTTTTGAATTTAGGTGTATTTTTGCTGTTAGTCTCCCTATTTGATGGCAATGATAGGAAGTGCTGTTTTTTATTTTTTTTCCTTCAAGAAACGACATCAAAACACAAGGTTTATTTTCAATGGTATCAATATACTGCTCATTTCTATTTGGAATAGGTGAGGGGCACTTAATATTTTTATTAGATAAATGATTTTGCAATTCAATAAAAAAAGGAAGTTCTTGCTCTTTTACCCTTTTCTCGAAAATTGTTAGTATGAATGTGTCTTGTGATGTAATTATCTTGTAATTTGTATTTTCTACACCCTCCAATACGCCTTTATAATTTTCTAATGTACCAATATTATAATTTTCTAAAAATGATGATAATTTTTCTTTTGTTATAGGAGTGTAAACTGCCATAAACTAACTAGCTACCTTAAGTTGTCGAGGTATTTTAAAATTTATATCCTCCTTAATATATTCTGGCTCATATACTATGATTGTAAAATTTTCTTTCAAAAATTGTATAAAATTTTGAACCAAAATTTCCGGTGCAGAAGCGCTTGCTGTAATACCTATATTTTGAACATCATCAATCAATGAAATATCAAACTCATCAACACTTTCGATGAGTAGGCTATTTTTTGCACCATACTGCTTGGCTACTTCTACAAGGCGCAGTGAATTGGATGAATTATAAGCTCCAATAACGATAAACAAATCACAATTTGATGCAATTTTTTTTACTGCTATTTGCCTATTGGTTGTTGCATAACAAATATCATTTCTTTTGGGTTCAATGATATGTGAATATTTTTTTTTAATGGCTTGAAAGATAGATTTCGTATCATCTAGTGAAAGTGTAGTTTGTGTTACACATGCTATTTTTTGATCATTTGAAATAGTTAGTTTAGCAACATCCTGTTCATTTTCTACTAGATGAATCGGTGATTTGATTTGTCCCATTGTGCCAATTACTTCAGGATGATTGTGATGACCAATGAGTATAATTTTCAATTGTTGTTTCTCATAATTCTCTACTTCACGGTGAATTTTGCTAACAAGCGGACATGTGGCATCATAAAATTGTAATTTTAGATTTTTTGCCTCTGTAGGAATTGACTTTGGTACACCATGAGCGGAGAATATTACAGGCCTATCTTTATTTTTTATATCTAGAAGTTCATCAATAAAAATGGCCCCTTTAAGTTTAAGATCTTGAACTACATATTTATTATGCACAATTTCATGACGCACATAAACGGGTTTGCCATATTTTTTTAAGGCTTCCTCAACCATCAAAATAGCCCTGTCAACTCCAGCGCAAAATCCTCTTGGACCCACGAGATATATGTTTAGTTTTTGTTGATTTACATCGGTTGGCATACAATTTGTTTGAGTCTATATACTTAAAGACATATTTATATTAATTAAGCTATATAGTGAAAAACAATCTTTTTATTCTTATTTTTTTCTTACTTCTAGGATGCGCATCTAACACAACAGTTAGTACAAATGCTATCACAAAAACATCCTGTCCAATTGTATTATTTTCATTAGAACATGGTAAATATATTACAGGCATCACAAAGCTCATTACTTTTGATAATGTGAGTTATAGAGCTGAAATTAATAATTACGCATTTAACAGTGAATGCTCAATAATAGATAATGTATTTCAAGCTGATCTTTCTTTGTTATTTGTCGTAAAACCGGATTTAACTGAGGAAAGTAGCATAACCCTTCCATTTTATGTGGCAGTATTAAATGCAAACGATGAAGTAGTTGATATGCAATATTATCAAGTTGATGGTGATTTGAAAGGCAGACCAGAGGATGCGAATTATATTGAAACAGAATTGACTAAAACAATTAAACTTCAAATATCTTCTTTAAATGAAGAAGAGCTTAATGAGAGTAAAGTGGTTGTGGGTTTTATGCTGGATAAGAAAAAATTAGAAATTCTAAATTAGTTTTTCAGAACAGTTCCCAACTCATTGACTGACTGATTGATTAAGTTTTGTTTTTCCTTATCATTTAATTTTTTTTCTAAAATATTTACTGTAGCAGAAATAGCAATTTGCGTTATGTGTTTTTGAATTTCAGTATTTGCTTCTCTTGTCATTTGATCAATTTTAACTGAAGCCAAAGCATTACGCTTATTTATTTGATCTACAAGTTTTGTGTGTGCATTCTTTTCGACTATTGTAATTTTTTCTTTAGCTTCATGCTCAATTAAATCAATTTCCTTTTTAACTTCATTTTGCCTTTTTTTAATTTCACTTAAGGCGAGTTGTGCATCATTTTTTATTTTTTCAGCCTGATCAATACTATCTTTAATTTCTTGAATTTTATCACCTAAATTAATTGAAAGCATCTTTCGTACTGGTTTGATCATGAGTCCAATAAAAATGATAAAGGCTATGAATACCCAAAATTGTGGATCACTAAACATAATTAATGTCTAATTTCTGACTGGGAACTTGCAATTGACTCTTCTATTTCCTGATCATTTATTTGAACTGAGGAGAGTTTTGAAAGTGTTAACTTGGTAATTTCATGAATTTGTTTATGAATTTGCTTTAATGATTCTTTTTTATTATTTTCAATAACTTTTGCGGATTTTTCAATTTTTTTATTCAGCTCGTTATCAAGTTTTGATAATTCTTCTGAGGCTTTATTTTGCAAATTAACTGTTGAGTTTTTTATTAAGCTAATATTTTTTTCTTTAGAATCATACAATTTTTGATCAATTTGGTCTTTTATTTTTTCTGCTTCAATCTGTAACTGTTTTGCTGTTTCAATATCATTGTTAATTTTATTCTCCCTTTTTTCTAAAACAGAACCGATACGGGGAAGTGACACTTTCCACAAGAATAAGAGCAAAAAAGAAAATGTTACAACAAGCCAAAAAAGTTGTGAAACAAAAAATTCAGGATCTAATTGAGGCACTAAAAATGACTTTGTTTAACCAAATAAAATAACAAGGGCAATAACTAGTGCGAAAAGTGCAATTGCTTCCACAAGCGCAAATCCAAGCATAGTCATTGTAAACACTTCGTCACGAGCTGCTGGGTTACGACCTACGGCTTCAATAAAAGATGAGAATATGTTTCCAATTCCGATTCCGGAACCAATCACCCCAATTACGGCTAGGCCTGCTCCGATAACTTTTGCTGCTTCTATTTCCATAATACCTCCTATAATTTAATGTAAATGTAATGCGTCATTTATGTATAAACACGTTAAAATAGCAAATACATAAGCTTGCAAAAAAGCGATTAATATTTCTAAGCCGGTAAGAGCAACAATGAAAGCTAGAGGTAAGAAACCTGCAAAGCCCAATGATACTACAAAGCCAGCAAAGACTTTGAGCAATGTATGACCCGCCAACATGTTGGCAAAAAGTCGTACAGACAAACTGATAGGTCGCGATAGATATGAGATTACTTCAATTGGAATTAGCAAAGGAAGCATGTACCATGGCAAACCCGGAATAATAAAAAAAGAAAAAAAACGTAAGCCATGTTTTACAAAGCCTAAAACAGTAACGCCAATAAAAACAATGGTCGCCAAAGCAAAGGTGACAATGATATGGCTTGTAAATGTAAAACTATAAGGAATCATGCCCACCATATTGCCTATTAAAACAAACATAAATATTGTGAATACAAAAGGAAAATATTTTCGACCTTCTTTGCCTACAGTATCTTTCAACAGCTGAGCAATAAAGTTGTAACTTAATTCAGAGAGTAGTTGTAATCGTGAGGGAACAATTGAACGTGTGTTTACAGAGAAAGTTAAAAAGAGAGTGATTAGTGCAACAGTAATTGTCATTGCTAGGGATGAATTTGTGAAAGAAATGTCAATGCCTTTTGAATCAATATGAACATAAGGAACAATCTCAAACTGTTCAAGAGGGCTATGTTTTTCGCCTGAAGGTGACATTATCAATGCTTGATGTTAAAACTTTTTTGTTTTTCTATGCGACGCATTACACGATAAACATTTAAAAATCCAGCGAATGCGCCAAGAATAAAAAAAATAATTAGACCAAAAGGTTTGGTGTTAAAATAATTATCCACAAGCAAACCAATGCCAGTCCCCACAATGAGTGCCGCAACAATTTCTGTACTTATCTTAAAACCAAAGCCAGCCCCGCTATTTCTTTCGGGCACAGATTTCTTTTCTTTATCATGCTGCAAATGGTCAATTTTTTCTTTCAGATTTTCTAGTTGTTTTTTTGAATTATTCATTTTCTTTTATTTGAACCGCACGTTCTAAATCGACAGATACAAGCTGAGAGATGCCTTGCACTGGCATCGTTACACCAAATAATCTGTTAACTCGTGCCATAGTCATTCGGTGGTGAGTGATAATAAGAAATTTTGTTTGTGATGATTTGGCAATTTCCTCAACTAATGAACAAAAGCGGTCAACATTGGTATCATCAAGTGGAGCGTCCACCTCATCTAAAACACAAATGGGCGCAGGATTTGAAAGGAATACAGCAAATAAAAGCGATAACGCTGTAAGTGCTTGTTCACCACCTGATAATAAACTTAGATGTTGTAATTTTTTCCCTGGAGGGCTTGCAAAAATTTCCAACCCTGCTTGTAACGGATCATTTTCATCAGTGAATTTTAGATATGCTTTACCGCCTCCAAATAATTTAACAAATAAATTCTGGAAATTCTCATTAACAACTCCATAAGCTGCCAGAAGACGTTGACGACCTTCAGTATTGAGTTTGTCAATTGCTTCTCTTAGTTTTGCAATGGCTGCTAGTAGATCAGATTGGTTTTTTATAATAGAATCAACTTTTTCTCCTAATTCTTTTGCTTCTTGTTCGGCTAATAAATTTACACCTCCCAATCTTTCTTGTTCTGCAATAAGGCGCTCTAATTTTTTTTCTAAATCCTCTATAGAAGAGTGTGCTTTATTAGGATTAATTTTTGCTAGATCAAACAAACCGTCTAAAGCAGTACCCAAGCGCTCTTTTACTTGATCGGTTAATTGTTTAATTGTTTCTTCAATAGTTCCAATAATGCCCTCTATTCGAATTTTTTCTTCACGTAGCTCATTTAATTTAACTTCTTCAAGTTTTAATTTTTTGTTTATTTCATTAGCTTGTTTCTCTTCATTTTGTAATTTTTTAGCTATTAATTCATGCTCTTTTTTATTTTCACTGATTAAATTTACTAAGTTTTTTTTCTCCAACGTTATATTTTCTGGCATTGATCGCATTTTTTCAAGTTCTTTTATTAAATTTTGTTGACGTTCATTCAATTCATCAATTCTTTTTTGGGCTGTTATTAAAATATCCATCCATTTTTTTTCTTCAACAGATAATTGTTTTATCCTTCTATTTTTTAATTGTTCTAAAACAGTTTTTATTGGAGCATTTTCCCTTCCTTTAGATGTAAAACCGTCCCAGCGCCAAATCTCGCCTGTCTTACTAACAAGCACTTGACCATCAGATAAATTATTTTGTAATTCATGAATATTTTCCTTGTTTTCTATAAGTCCAATAAAATCAAGACGTTTTTTAAGATTATCAGGCGCCTTAATAATTGATGAAAAAGGAATCACATTTTCTGGAAAAACCGACTTATATTTTTTTGTATTTAATATTTTCCAATAAGAAGATTGCTCTTCATTAATGGAGGCCATCAGTTCATCCGAAAAAACAGATGCTAATGCTTTTTCATGTCCATCTTCAAAATCCAAATAATCAATCATTGGGTTGTTATTTTTTTGTGGCTTTGTTTTTGAGAATAGACCATCATTTTCTTCTACAAATAGGTCACCTTGCTCCTTCTCCAACAGGGATTTTTCGTCACGAACTCTAGTGAGATTTTCCTTTGTATCATCTAGTAAAAACTGCTCTCTGCTAATATCATCTTTTATTTGTCCGATACGAATTTGGGTTTCTTCAACAGCTGCATTAGCACGCTCAATTTCTTTTTCCTGATTGTTCAAATTAATAGAATTTTTTTGTAGATCTGATGCTACTTTATTTTCTTCAAGGCGCAGGTTAGGTAATATTTGTAAAATATTTTCATATTGGACATTAACAGAAGCAACAGTTTGAGTTTGGTTCACAACTAATTTATCTTGTTCATTAAACTTATTATTAGCTTCTTCTAACTTTTCTTTTTCCATTAGCCATTTTTGATAAAAAACAGCCGCCCTGGCTTTAGTTATATAATTTTGAATATTTTTATAACGTTCTGCTTGTTTTGATTGTTTTTTTAGAACTTCTAATTGCTCTTCTTGTGTTTTTAGAACATCTTTTACGCGTTCCAAATTGTTTTCTGTTGAGTTTAATCGTAATTCAGCGTCATGTCTTCTTGAATGCAATCCTGTAATGCCAGCAGCTTCTTCCAAGAGTGTGCGACGTTGTTCTGGTTTTGCAACAATTATAGCACCTATACGACCCTGACTTACCATTGATGTTGATCTTGCTCCAGTGGAGGCGTCTGCGAATAGGAGTTGCACATCTTTTAATCTTACTTCTTTACCATTCACGCGATATTCTGACCCCTCTCCACGCCAAATGCGTCTTGTGACTTCAATTTCATCAGATTGATTAAAGAGGCTAGGTGCTTTTCTCTCACTGTTATCAAGATCTATTGTAACCTCAGCGATATCCCAGGCAGGACGGTCAGTTGTACCATTGAAAATAACATCATCAAGCTCACTTCCGCGCATTTGTTTAGGAGATAATTCTCCCATTACAAAACGAAAAGCTTCAACCAGGTTGGATTTACCACATCCATTCGGACCAACAATGCCAGTTAGCCCTTTTTCTATTATGATGTCTGTAGGTTCAACAAATGATTTAAAGCCCTTTAACTTAAGCTTTCTGAAATTTATCATCTATTGTTCTGATAATATTTTATCAATGATTTGTCTAAAGTCTTTTATTGATTTGTTTCCTTCAATCAATATGTCGTTAACTAGAAAAGAAGGCGTTGATTTGATGTTAAGTTCACTCCGAGAGGCCATTACCCCTTGAAGAATTTCGTTTTCTAGATCAACATTATCAATACATTCATTAAATCTTTCTTTAGTCATACCCCCACTTTGCATGATTTTATACAGTTCTTGTGTGGTCTTAGCATTTTCTCGTAAAACCCATTTGGATTGTAGATGATATAGGGCATTAGAATACTCGTATCTAATGTCTTCGGGAACGCATCTTAGCACCATGCTGCCTAAGAGTGCAGGATAATTAAATGGGAAATCTCTAAAAACTATTTTTGCCTTACCTGTATCAACAAATTCTTTTATTAATTCTGGTAATGTATTAATATGAAAATCAGCGCAATGACTACAGGATAAGGATGCGTATTCGATTATCGTTATAGGAGCATTTTCATCTCCAATAATGAAATCTTCCTCTGTAACATCAAGAACAGATTTTGCGAAAGCCAGAGGTGAAAATATAAGAAAAAACCCAAAGAAATATGAAAATAAATTATTTAAAATGTATTTTTTCACTTTTCTTCTTCGTTTGTAATAGATAATCCTAAATTCACAATAGATTGTTCTAAATCCTTATCATCAATTTTTGATATTGTATTTTTTATTTCACGGGTTTTTTGTTTGATATTTATAAAATTCACATTGCTCTTCTTAGTTACTATGTTTTCTAGTTTTATTAATTGTTGATGAATTTTTATTCCTTTGATTGCCTTGTAACCAAAATACGAATTTATTTTTTCTACGATTTTATTATGAAAATGTTGAAATTCAACAGCAGCAGAAGGGGTAACATTTAC
>Ga0187827_10003548_pt1 | contig 20079 bp, 17 predicted proteins | sample ETNtaG_39_FD_167969 | JGI IMG/M metagenome (GOLD analysis project Ga0187827, IMG submission 167969) | Marine microbial and viral communities from oxygen minimum zone, Eastern Pacific Ocean - ETNP2014_SV_150_PacBio MetaG (Illumina Assembly) | ecosystem: Environmental > Aquatic > Marine > Hypoxic... | reverse complement strand
AACTTTCTCTGAAGTTAAAATAACATTAACTGAAGTAATATTCTCTATGTTTTGAATTGAGTTCTTAAGGGCAATAATTAGATTTTGATATTTTTTTTGAAATCTTGGATCAATATCAAGGCTTATATTGACATTTCCATCTTTACAAACAATGTTAATGTTTTTATTGTTCTGATCTAACTTGATATGTGTTATAGGATCTTTGAAATTTTTTGTAATTTCATAAATACTTGCAATTAAATTGTTCAACATTCTTGATTTTTATTAATTTGCTCAAATATAGGTTAAATAATATGGATTTTATGGTAAAAACCTCAAATATAGCAAAATCAGATGAATTGGAACAATAATGAATAATAATGATAATCCATGGGGCTCTGGCGGAAATAGTCCTTGGGGTGGAGGCTCATCGAATAATCCTGATTTAGAAAATTCAATTAAAAAAGCCAAGGAGAAATTTGGCAGGTTTAAAATGGGAAATCCTAGAAACTTATCTATTTTTATCATTGTTGCATTATTGATTTGGTTAGCAACTGGCTTTTACCGAGTTGAACCAGATGAACAGGGCATTGAGCTGTTATTTGGTAAATGGAATCAAACTACCACTGAACCAGGTCTTCATTTTTTCTTTCCCACACCTATTGGAAAGGTGATGACTCCAAAAGTTGAGAATGTCAGAAAAATAAATGTTGGATATAGATCGGCTTCCGAATTAGGCTTTAGTACCGGTTCTAATACTGAAAGAAACGTTCTAGAAGAAAGTTTAATGTTAACCGGTGATCAAAACATAGTCGATGTTCATTTTACTGTTCTATATAAAATTAAAGACGCAGGGAAGTTTTTATTTAAACTTCGTAATCCTGAAACAACTGTAAAAGATATGTCTGAAAGCGTAATGAGAGAAGTAGTCGGACAACGAGAGCTTGAATTTTTACTTACAGGTGGCCGTCAGGAAGTAGAACAAGTTGTCAGATCTGATTTACAAGATATCCTTGATGAGTATGAAAGCGGGGTACTAGTTCAGTCGATTCAACTTCAAAGTGTTAATCCACCCGCTTTAGTCATCGATGCATTTGATGAAGTTCAAAGAGCGCGCCAAGATAAAGAAAAATTGGTTAACGAAGCCAATTCCTATTTGAATAAAATTGTACCAAATGCCCGGGGTGATGCTGCAAAACTCGTTCAAGAGGCAACTGCATACAAAGAACAAGTTACTAAGCAAGCCGAAGGTGTTGCTCAAAATTTCATAGATGTTTATAACAGTTATAAGGATACTAAATATGTTACACGACAAAGAATTTATTTAGAAACTCTAACAGAAGTACTAGAAGGTCCAAATAAAATTATTTTAGATAGTACCGGAGAAGGTCAGGGCGTTGTGCCTTACTTGCCCTTAAATGAATTAAATAAAAATAAGGTAAACAATTAATGAGATTTTCAGCTCGCAATTTTATTATTATCTTAATTTTATTTATTGGTTTTCTTACTTTTACTGGCGCTTTCTTTATTGTTCAAGAATGGAAGCAAGCAATTGTCTTGCAGTTTGGAGAACCTCGGCAAGTAATAGATGAACCAGGTTTAAAATTTAAGATCCCATTTATTCAAGATGCTATTTTCTTTGATCGAAGAATGTTAAATTTGGATCCGCAGCCTGAGGAGATGATATTATCTGACCAAAAAAGAATTATTGTTGATTCCTTTGCACGATATAAAATTATTGATCCTTTGAAGTTTTTTCAAACAGTTAGAAATGAAACGAACTTTTCAGATCGATTTGGGCGAATTCTAAATGCTGCAGTTAGGGGTGTAATCGCTCAATACCCTCTGATGGCTTTGCTTAGTAATGAGAGAGAAACCATCATGAGCATCATTGAGTCTAAGGTTATTGTGGAAGAGAAAAAATTTGGAATTAAAATATTGGATGTTAGAATTGGCAGAACGGATCTTACTGAACAGGTTGCTAACAATGTCTACCAACGAATGCGCTCAGAAAGAGAAAAAGAAGCAAATTTATTAAGAGCTGAAGGTGAAGAACTATCAAAGGAAATTATGGCTTCAGCTAACAGACAACAAACTGTAATTATCGCTGAAGCTGAAAGAACTTCTTCTATTTTAAGAGGTGAGGGAGATGCTCAGAAAAATATAATTCTTGGTGAAGCTTACGGTTTGGATATAGAATTTTTTAATTTTTTAAGAACAATGCAAGCATGTAAGGACACCTTTGGAGATACTGAAATGTCTATGGTTATTGTTCCTGGTCAAGTGTGTGAGAAATTTTTTGGAGAAACTGAATTAGACCAATAATGCTAAAGTTTATTCTCTTTGGTATTGGATTTGTATTGTTATTTGAAGGTCTTGTTTATTTTTTTTTTGCTAATAAAATAAAAAATATTCTCCAAATTATTAGCGTTTACAACACAGAAAAAGTTAAGTTATTTTCAACCCTAATGGTTTTGCTAGGAGTATGCCTTATTTACTTCGTTTTCAAATATTATGAATTTAAGTAAAATGAGAAATCTATTATTTCTACCTATCATTTTTTTTTTATTTGTCCCCAATCTTTTTGCAAGATCAGCGCCTAACAGTTTTGCTGATTTGGTGGAAGAATTAATTCCCTCTGTGGTCAGTATAGCTTCCAAAACGATTATTAAAGAACAGTATCAACAACCATTACCGCAATTTCCTGAGGGATCTCCCTTTGATGAGTTTTTCAAAGATTTTTTCGATCAGGAACAACGCAAACCTCAATCACAAAGACCTATGTACGGTCTTGGATCGGGTTTTATCATTGACTCTTCTGGCATTGTTGTAACAAATAATCACGTGATTGAAGGCGCAGATGAAATTACCATTATAATGTTTGATCAAGAAGAGTATAAAGCTGAACTACTAGGAAGAGATCCTAAGGGCGATTTAGCAGTATTGAAATTTTATCCTGGAGAAAAGAAAATCAATAGTGTTAATTGGGGCAATTCAGATGAAGTTAGAGTCGGAGATTGGTCAATTGCTATTGGCAACCCTCTTGGTCTTGGCGGTACGGTAACCGCAGGAGTCGTGTCAGCTATTTCAAGAGATATAGGAAATGGACCTTATGTTAAATTCATTCAAACTGACGCATCTATTAATAGAGGCAATTCAGGAGGACCTTTATTTAACACTAAAGGAGAAGTGATTGGAATTAATACAGCCATTATTTCTCAATCTGGCGGAAGCATTGGGTTGGGTTTTGCCATTCCTTCCAACAGTGCAAAGAAAATAACAAAACAATTAAATGAATTTGGAAGGACCATAAGAGGATGGTTAGGAGTTCAAATCACAGCAGTTTCTAAAGAAATTGCAGAAAGTTTAGGTTTGTTAAATGAAAAAGGAGCATTTATTTCAAATATAAACCCAGACGGTCCATCGAAAACAGCCGGACTCCAAGAAGGGGATATTATTTTAAAATTTAATAACGTTGATATTGTTAAAATGACAGATCTTCCAAGAATAGTAGCTGAGTCAGATGTAGGTTCAATTGCATCAGTTGAAATTTGGCGCAAAAATAAAATTATAACAGTTGAAGTTAAGCTTGGCGAGTTGCCTGAACAAACATTTGTAAAGAGAATCGATGTTAATAAAAACGAGAATAAACATTTTGTAGATAGTCTTAATTTGACTGTAAGTCCTAATTTTGAAAAAAATGGAGTGATTGTTGTAGAAACAAATAATGATTCAAAATTAATTCCAGGAGATATTATTATAGAAATTAATAGAGAATCCGTTACAACTATAGATAGTTTTTTGAAATTAGTTGAGACTATTAACAAAACAGGAAGGAATTCTCTTTTGCTGAAAATAATTAGAGATGAAAATTCACTTTGGGTAACAATTAAATTTCATCGATAATTTGATTAAGCCTCTTATTTTCATTGTTGGTCCTACTGCTATTGGAAAGTCAGTTTTAGCCATTGACCTTGCGGAAAAACTAAATGGTGAAATTATAAATGCTGACAGTATGCAGGTATATTTAAATTTAAATATATTAACAGCAAGACCTTCGAAAAAAGATCAAAAATTAATCCCGCATCATTTATACGGTTATATTGATGGCTCCATTAGATATAATGTTGCTAGTTGGTGTAATGATGTAAATAATATTATAAAGAATAATAATAAGAAAGGAGTTTGTTCAATTATAGTTGGGGGAACAGGAATGTATGTTGATAAACTATTACATGGTTTGGTTCAAATTCCCTCTATTCCTGAATCTGTTAAAAAAAAATCAGAAAAATTATTTTTAGAAATTGGAATTAATAATTTCATAGACAAAGTTAAAAATATTGATGAGAAATCTTTAAATAAAATTTCAAAAAATGACGTCAGCCGTTTAAGAAGAATTTGGGAAGTTTATGAGTATACTCATAAAACACTTACTTTTTGGCTCAATAATAAAAATCTTAATTTTTTATCAAATCAAGAATATCAACTTTATTTGTTTATTCCAGACAGAAAGAAAATTTATAATCGGGTTAATCAAAGATTCATCAATATGATTTATAGAGGTGCTATTGACGAAGTTAAAAAACTCAATACATTAGATTTTGACAAATCCTTGCCAATCATGAGGGCTCACGGAGTTCCAGAAATTTCAAATTATTTATGTGGAAAAACCACATTGGAAGAATGTATTCATAAGGGGCAACAAGTCACCAGGAACTATGTTAAGCGACAATTAACCTGGTGGAGATCATCATCTTTAGAAAATCTTAAATGCTTTGATCAGTTTCCTAGTGATATTGATACAAATTTATTGAATTTATCATAAAAAACCAACTAATATATTGATTTTGTTTTATCCACAGCCTATGAGTTTCTTGAAATGTCTGAAAAAATTAATGGTGCTGAAATAGTCTTAAAATCCCTTCTAGATCAAGGGGTTGAAGTTGTATTTGGCTATCCTGGCGGGGCTGTTCTTCCAATTTATGACAGTTTATTTAAGCAAAATTCTATCAAACACGTTCTTGTTCGCCAGGAAGGTGGCGCAATACATGCAGCTGAAGGTTACGCTCGTTCTTTAGGAAAAATAGGTGTGGTTTTGGTAACTTCTGGACCTGGAGCCACTAATGTGGTCACTGGTTTGACCGATGCAATGATGGATAGCGTGCCAATCGTGTGCATTACTGGTCAAGTTCCTCAACATCTTATCGGAAGTGATGCGTTTCAAGAATGTGATACAACCGGAATAACGAGACCATGCACAAAACATAATTATTTAGTTAAAGATGTAAATAAACTCTCTAGCATTATTCATGAAGCTTTTGTGATAGCTAAAAATGGTAGGCCAGGACCAGTTTTAGTGGACGTACCCAAAGATGTTCAGTTTGCAAAAGGGAAGTACTTAGAACCTAGTACAATTTCTATTCAAAAACATCGTTTGTTTGATCCTATAGTAAAAGGTAATGAGGAGAGAGTTGAAGAAGCGGTTAAGTTGATTGCTAATGCCAAAAAGCCTATTTTTTATGTTGGTGGAGGTTGTATTAATTCAGGTGTTAAAGCATCAAAACTTGTAAGAGATTTTATAAAAATAACAGGAGCTCCTGCAACAATGACTTTAATGGGACTTGGAGTTCTTCCATCTTCTAGTGAGCACTCTCTTGGTATGGTAGGAATGCACGGGATGTACGAAGCAAATTTAGCAATGCATGATTGCGACATAATGATTAATATAGGCGCTCGATTCGATGATCGTGTAACAGGCAGGCTTGACGCATTTTCACCTAATTCAAAAAAAATTCATATAGATATTGATGCTAGCAATATCAATAAAGCAATAAAAGTGGATGTCCCAATTGTTGGAGATGTGGAAACAATTATGCATCAAATTATGAATATTTGGAATAATAAGAAGTATTCTACAAATGCAGACGATCTAAATAAATGGTGGAATAAAATTGAAACATGGAAGAAAGTTGACTGTTTAGATTTTCATCAAACTAGTGACATAATAAAACCACAACAAGCAATAAAAAGATTATATGAACTTACGAAAGATAAAAAAACAATTATTACAACGGATGTCGGTCAGCATCAAATGTGGGCTGCGCAATATTATAAATTTGAAGAGACAAATAAGTTGATTACCTCTGGAGGCTTAGGCACTATGGGATACGGTTTTCCTGCGGCTATTGGAGCACAAATAGCAAATCCCAAAGCATTAGTTATTGATATTGCAGGCGATGCTTCAATTTTAATGAATATTCAGGAAATGAGCACGGCTGTTCAACACAAGCTTCCTGTAAAAATATTTATTTTAAACAATGAATATATGGGTATGGTAAGACAATGGCAGGAATTACTACACGGAGGAAGATATTCTGAAAGCTATACTGACAGTTTACCAGATTTCGTAAAATTAGCTGAGAGTTTTAAGGCAAAGGGATTAAGAGCTGAAAAAGCAAGCGAATTAGATCAGGTAATAAAAGAGATGATCGAAAGTGACACTACTGTCATTGCAGATATTATGGTAGACAAAGAAGAAAATTGTTTTCCTATGATACAAAGCGGCTCAGCTCATAATGAAATGTTGTTAAATAAAAACCAAAAGCAGGACAAGCTATCATCAGAAAAAGGCAAGGTTTTAGAATAATGAATAAATCAGATAAATCAGTTTATGATTCACCTACTACTATTTCTGATATTAAGAGGCATATTTTAACCATACTAGTTGATAATGAGCCAGGAGTGTTAGCAAGAGTTGTCGGTATGATTTCAGGGCGAGGATATAATATTGATAGTTTGAATGTAGCGGAAGTAAGTAAAGAACATTTGTCTCGAATTACGATTGTAACTCAAGGAACGAATGAAGTAATAGAACAAATTCAAAGTCAACTTATGAGAATTGTGCCTGTCCACAATGTAATTAATTTGCGAGATGAAGGAAGTTCTGTGGAAGCTGAAGTCGCACTGGTTTATATGCGCATAAATGAAGAAAATAAAAAACAAGCTTATCAAATATGTGATTTTTATAGAGCAAGAAAGATAGAAAATGAACATAATTCTACAATATTTGAAATAGCAGGAGCGTCTGAGAGAATTGATATCTTTATTAAAGACATAAGTAAAATCGTGGAAATTGAAATTGTGAGAAGTGGACCAGTGGCTATATCATCTTTAAATAAAAATGAGGAGGAGTGATGAGAGTTTATTACGATAGGGATGCTGATATAAATTTAATTAAAGATAAAAGAATTGTTATAGTGGGATATGGCAGTCAAGGCCATGCCCATGCAATGAATTTACGTGATTCTGGCATAGAAAATGTTGCAGTAGCTTTGAGGGAGGGATCTCCATCAAGGCAAAAAGCAGAGAACGCTGGATTTAAAGTTATGACCCCAGCTGAGTCTTCAAGTTGGGCAGATATTATTATGATGCTTACTCCGGATGAGCTCCAATCAGATATATATAATAATGAAATCGCAACAAATTTAAAAGAAGGCGCCGCAGTCGCCTTTGCTCATGGGTTAAATATACATTTTAATTTAATAAAGCCTAATGAAAACATTGATGTAATTATGATAGCTCCAAAAGGACCCGGACATACTGTTCGAGCTGAATATGTAAGAGGAGCGGGTGTTCCGTGCTTGGTTGCTGTTGATAATAACTCTTCTGGTAATGCTCTTGAAATAGCTATTGCTTATTCTTCTGCAATAGGTGGGGGACGTGCTGGAATTATTGAGACTACTTTTAAGGAAGAGTGTGAAACAGATCTTTTTGGTGAACAGTCAGTTTTATGTGGTGGATTAACACATTTAATTCTAGCAGGATATGAAACGTTAGTTGATGCAGGATACGCTCCCGAAATGGCATATTTTGAATGTTTGCATGAAGTAAAATTAATAGTTGATCTTTTATATGAAGGCGGAATGGCGAATATGCGTTATTCAATTTCTAATACTGCTGAATATGGAGATTATACAAGGGGTCCCCGACTTATTACTGACGAAACAAAAAAAGAGATGAAAAAAATCTTATCTGAAATTCAGTCAGGTCAGTTTGCTAAGGAGTGGATGAATGAACATAGAAGTGGTCAAATAAAGTTTACAGCAATGCGAAGACAACAGGCTGAACATCCAATTGAAAAAGTGGGTGAAAAACTAAGAACATTAATGCCATGGATTGCAGAAGGCAAGATGGTTGATAAATCTAAGAACTAATTGTTAAAAGGTATATATAATATCAAAGATGTCCGAGAAAATTTATATTTTTGACACAACTTTAAGGGATGGAGAACAATCCCCAGGCGCAACAATGAATCTTGAAGAGAAAGTTCAAATTGCTGAGATTCTTGAAGAAATGAACGTTGATATAATAGAGGCAGGTTTTCCAATTGCTTCAAACGGTGATTTTGAAGCGGTTTTAGAGATAAGCAAAATTATTAAGAACTCTACTATTGCCGGTTTAGCTAGAGCTAAATTAGCTGACATTGATCGTGCGTGGGAAGCTGTGAAGAATGCGAAATCATCAAGAATACATACCTTTATTGCTACTAGCCCAGTTCATATGAAATATAAGCTGAAAAAAAATAAATCTGAAGTTCTGGAAGCAATTCAGCAAACGGTTAGTTATGCGCGTAATCTCTGCTCAGACGTAGAATGGAGTTGTGAGGATGCTGGTCGCTCAGATATTGATTTTTTATATCAATGCATAGAGTTGGCTATTCGTTGTGGAGCGACAACTATCAATATACCTGACACTGTAGGATATACTTTACCAAATGAATTTGGATATATTTTTAAATCTGTAAGAAACAATGTTCCCAATATCGATAAAGCTATATTATCTGCACATACACATAATGATTTAGGACTTGCCGTTGCTAATAGTTTAGCTGCTGTTCAAGATGGCGCTAGACAGGTGGAATGCACTATCAATGGGTTGGGTGAACGCGCAGGCAATTCAGCTCTTGAAGAAATAGTTATGGCAATTAAAGTCAAGAAAGACTTAATACCCTTTCACACAGAAATTAAAACTGAATTTATTACTAAAGCATCAAGATTAGTCTCTTCTATCACAGGATTTTCAGTTCAACCTAATAAAGCTATTGTAGGAGCAAATGCATTTGCTCATGAAGCAGGCATACACCAGGACGGTATGCTGAAACATACTGGGACTTATGAAATTATGACTCCTGATTCAGTTGGCTTAACAAAATCTTCCCTAGTGCTTGGCAAACATTCTGGTAAGCATGCTTTTAATGAAAAACTTATGGAATTAGGCTATGATTTTGGTGATAACGCTTTAATGGAATTATTCGGTCGGTTTAAAGATTTGGCCGATAAGAAAAAAGAAATTTTTGATGAAGACCTAATAGCTCTGGCTGGAGATAGAACTATATCATATAATGAACATATTAAATTTGTATCTTTATTGGTAAATGCAGGATCTATTGAAAAACATGAGGCAACAGTGTCTTTAGAGATTGATGGAGAGAAGAAGTCCGCAAGTTCTTTTGGAAACGGGCCAGTTGATGGAACTTTTAATGCGATAAAAAAAATAACAAAAACTGATTTTAAACTTAAATTATATCAAGTGCATGCCATTACAGCAGGTACGGATGCTCAAGGCGAGGTAACTGTGCGTCTTGAAGATAGGGGCCTAACATCTCAGGCAAAAGGTTCCGATCCAGATATTATTGTTGCATCTGCAAAAGCCTACATTAATGCATTAAATAAATTAATTTTTAAAAAATCTAAATCTATGTCTAATGAAATTTCAGAAATAGAAATAGAAGGAATGTAAAAGGAGGAAGCAGTAAGTGGTTTTAGATAAATTATTCGGTCTTTTTTCAAAAGATATGGCTATTGATCTTGGAACAGCAAATACACTTGTATATGTAAAAGGTGAAGGAGTGGTATTAAATGAGCCATCTGTTGTTGCAAAGATAGAAAATCAAGGACATACACAAGTTCTTGCTGTCGGAAATGAGGCAAAACAAATGCTTGGAAGAACTCCCGGTAAAATTGAGGCAATTAGACCTATGAAAGATGGTGTGATAGCTGATTTTGAAGTTGCTGAGCAAATGATAAAGCATTTTATAAAAAAAGCTCATAAAGGAAGAGCATTAACAAATCCTCAAATTGTAATTTGCGTTCCTTCTGGGGCAACAAGTGTAGAAAGAAGAGCAATAAGAGAATCTGCTGATGCCGCTGGCGCACGTAAAGTTTTTATAATAGAAGAACCAGTTGCAGCAGCTATCGGGGCAAACCTTCCTGTTGCCGAACCTACGGGATCAATGATTGTAGATATAGGCGGAGGAACAACAGAAGTTGCAGTATTATCACTTGGGGGAGTAGTGTTATCGACATCTATTAGAGTAGCAGGAGATGAATTTGATACATCAATAGCAGAGTATATGCGCTCAATACATAAACTTGCCATTGGCGAAGCTACTGCTGAGAGAATGAAAAAAGAAATTGGATCAGCGTGTCCACCAGACGATGGAGAAGGTGAAAGTATGTATGTCAAGGGAAGAGATTTAATAACAGGTTTACCTAAAGAAATAAGCATTTCTCAAAGACAAATATCTGAAGCTTTGTCAGAGCCAGTTGCTCAAATAATAGATACAATAAAAAAAGCACTTGAACAAACCCCAGCTGAATTATCAGCAGATATTGTTGAGAGAGGAATAATGTTGACCGGAGGCGGTTGTCTTTTAGGAAATCTTGATAAAGTTCTTAGGAGATCCACAAGCTTACCTATTTTTATTGCAGAAGATCCTTTATTATGTGTGGTTATGGGAACTGGAAGGGCTTTGGAAGAAAAATCAAAATTAAGCGATATATTTGATACTGATTAATTAAAAAAATGTTTTATCGAAAAAAGATTGGGCATTTAACTAAGGCAAAAAACCTTGGAAAATTATACATTACTATACTTTTTATTTTTACTTTTTTGCTGATTCTTTTTAATAAAACTGATTATATCGTTGTAAACAAAATTAAATCTTTAAGCACTGATGTTTTAAATCCGATTAGCGGATTCATAACTTCCCCAATAAAAGTTGCCACTCAAGCTGTTAATAAAATTAATGAAATACGTTATTTACAACAAGATAATCTAAAACTTAAAGAGGAAGTAAAAAGATTAAAAAAATGGCAAATACTTGCAATAAAAAATCAAAGAGAAAATAATGCATTGAAAAAATTGCTAGATTCAACCACAACTAATATTAGTATTATAAAAACAACAACAATAACATCTCAAACACCGGATATTTATGCAAGATCTATTTTTATAAAAGCAGGAGTGAATCATGGAGTGTTGGAAGATTTTGTCGTAGTTAATGAAAGAGGCTTAATAGGGAAAGTGATTTCTTCTACAGAAAATAATTCTAGAGTTCTTCTCATAAATGATCAAAATTCATCTGTGCCTGTCACATCTTTGTCAAAAAAATTTAATGCAATTATTAAAGGCACTGCTGATGGCAAATATTTAACAAGCACATTTGTAAAAGATGAAAAAATACCAAAAATAGGAGATGTACTTTTAACTAGCGGCAATGCCAGAATATTTCCTAGTGATATGTTGGTTGGAAAAGTTATCAAAGTAAGTGAAGATGGTTTTTTAGCTCTTCCATATGTTGATTTTAATAATCTTGAGTTTGTGCAAGTAATAAATACTAAGTAGATGCTTTTATCGAGGTATCTAGTTCCTTTTACATATTATAATCTTATTCTTATTATTTTATTTTCTTTGTCGGTGAGCTCAATTGAATCGTTTTCAATAATTAATTTAATATCATATGCATTACTTCATTTTACGATAATTTACCTAGGATTGTATTATTATCGTAGATCACTTTATAGCATCTATTTTTTATATGGTTTAGGGTTTGATATTTTGTTAATTAATCAAATAGGTCCTCATTTATTTATATTTATGACATTGTTATTTTTTTTTAATTTAATAAAAAAATATTTTATTTATTTTAGTTATCTAAGAATATATTTATTAATATTATTTATTCAGTTATTAATAATATTATTAGAAATGCTACTTACGGATTTCTTCTTTGATTATGACTTCAATTTAGATAAATATGTAAAATTTATTTTTATTTCAATTATTTCTTCATACCCTGTTTTTTTTATTTTTTCTAAAATTGATAATTTACAATAATGTATTACTCTCAACAACAAAAACAAAAAAGGACACAAAATAGAAGAACTTTTTTTTTATTTTTAGGAAAGTTGAGCATTTTTTCTATTATTGGATGGAGATTATTTAATATTCAAATATTAGATTCCGCAAAATACAAAACTTTATCAAAAAATAATCAAATAAATGTCAAAATTCTATATCCGGTTAGAGGTGAAATAAAAGATAGGAATGGTAATATTATTGCAACTAATAAAAAAGTATATGACTTATATATTATACCAGAGCAAACAAAAAATTTGAAAGAAACTTTGAATAATTTGAAAAATTTTTTTCATTTTGATTTTGCGAAAAAAAGAAAGATAATTTTATTAAGCGAAAAAGTAAAAAAATTTGAAAGTATTAAAATTGCAGAAAATTTAAATTGGGAAAAATTAGAATTAATTGAAGCTAATAAAAATCACTTACCAGGACTTCATCTTCAAGAAAATTATCAAAGAGTTTATCCTCAACATAAATATTTTTCCCATATTTTAGGTTACATTAGCCAGCCAACACCGAATGATTTAAATTTGCCTTTTATTTCAAAAATGCCAAACCTGGACATTGGGAAGACTGGACTGGAAAAATTTTTCAATGAATATTTAATTGGAGAAGCTGGGAATAAAGAAGTTGAAGTAAATTCTTCTGGAAAAATAATAAGGCAAATATCACTAAGTCCGAGCAAGAAAGGTCAAAATATAAGTATTTCTATCGATCAGCGTCTTCAGAAATCCTCATATTTTGAATTAGAAAAACATAAAGCAGGATCTATTGTAGTATTAAATATCAAGACGGGCGAAATCTTGTCTATGGCATCCATACCGGCTTTTGATCCAAATCTAATAATAAAAAAACCTAATAACGATTATTGGCAGTCACTTTTAAATAATCCTTTATCACCACTAACCAATAGATCTATCCAAGGTTTATATTCACCGGGTTCTACTTTTAAAATGGTAGTCGCATTAGCAGGTCTAAAACATAAAGTAATTAATTATAGTAAAACTCAATTTTGTGACGGTAAAATTGAGTTTGGAGATAGATTGTACCACTGTTGGAAGAAAAAAGGACACGGATCAATGAATATCGAAAATGCCATTAAAGAGTCATGTGATGTGTTTTTTTATGAATTATCTAAAAAAATTGGCATTGATAGAATTGCGCAAATGGCAAAAGAATTTGGACTAGGAGAAAAATATCAAATTGGTTTTGAAAATGAAAAACAAGGGATTGTGCCTTCTAAAAAATGGAAAAAAGAAAAATTGAAAGAAAGCTGGTATGGTGGTGAGACACTAATTACGGGCATAGGACAAGGATATCTATTAGCAACACCTCTGCAACTAGCTGTAATGACAGCAAGAATAGCAGCTAATGGAAAAAAAATAGAACCAACAATATTTAAAAGAAAAGAGAAGAAAGAATTTGATAAAATTACCAATCTTAATGATCACATTGGTTTAATCAATAGAGCGATGTTTAAAGTGGTTAATGAACAAAAAGGAACTGCTAATCGATCAAAAAGTGAAGAATACTCATTTTCTGGTAAAACAGGCACTTCACAAGTTAAAAGAATCACTGTTGAAGAAAGAGAAAGTGAAGATTATAAAAAAAAGGATATTGATTGGAAAAATAAAGATCATGCTTTATTTGTTGGATACGCACCTTCTGAAAATCCTAAATATGCAATATCAGTTGTAATTGAACACGGAGGCTCCGGAGCCTCAACAGCAGCGCCAATTGCTAAGAGAACATTTGACTATATTTACAAACAAAAAATCTGATGAATTTTTCTAAGATAATAAATATTAACATTCTTTTTATATTCATAGTAATTTTATTATCTTTAATCGGTATGGCTGCCTTGTATTCAGCAGCAGCAGGTAATTTTGATCTATGGGCTAAAAAACATATTATTAGATTTACAATTTTCTTAATTTTATTATTTTTAATTTCGTTAATAAACATTAAATATGTATATAAACATTCTTACACCATTTTTTTTCTTACTTTACTGTTATTATTTTCTGTAGAAATTTTTGGAATTTTTGGAAAAGGGGCTACGAGATGGATTCAAATTTTTGGAGTGAGTATTCAGCCTTCTGAAATAATCAAAATATCAATTATTCTAGCTTTATCTAAATTTTATCATGATTTATGTTTTGATAGGATTGGAAGCATACACAATCTGTTTTTTCCAATGATAATAATAATAATTCCTTTTACATTAACCGTTATTCAGCCTGATCTTGGCACATCATTGAGTATTTTTATACTTGGAGTCGGCATAATGTTTATTGCTGGAGTTAAAATTTGGAAGTTTGCTGTGGGTTTGTTGATTATGGTAATTTCTTATCCCTTCTTTTGGAATTCTATCAAACCATACCAACAAAAAAGAATATTATCTTTTTTGAATCCTGAATTTGATCCTATGGGTCAAGGCTATCAATTGATTCAATCAAAAATAGCTCTAGGCTCAGGATCATTGAATGGAAAGGGATTTCTTGAAGGAACACAATCTTACCTAGAATACTTACCCGAGAAACAAACAGATTTTATTTTTACATTAATTGGAGAAGAATTTGGCTTTATTGGAACAATTTTTATTGTTTTTTTATATTCTTTACTTATTTTGATTGCTTTTTATATAAGCATTAAAAGTACTCATGTATTTGGTAGGATTATATGCTTAGGGGTAGCTTTGAATCTGTTTATCTATGTGGTTCTTAATATGGCAATGGTTACTGGTTTAATGCCTGTTGTGGGCATACCAATACCATTGTTATCTTATGCAGGAACAGCAATGTTATCGGTTATGATTTCATTTGGTTTGTTATTGAATGTCGATCTTCATTACGATTATAATAAATTGGATAAATAATGTTAAAAATTAATAAAGTACAAAAGAACTTTGGCGGGTTAACAGCTGTTAATAATGCATCAATGCAGGTTGAAAAGGGCTCTATAACCGGTTTAATTGGCCCTAATGGAGCTGGAAAAACGACTTTATTCAATGTTATTGCTGGAAATTTACAATCTGATTCCGGCGAAGTTATTTTAAATGATGAAAAAATTTCTGATCTAAAATCACATGAACTTTTTTACAAAGGGGTACTTCGTACTTTTCAAATTGCTCATGAATTTACTTCGTTAACAGTTTTAGAAAATTTAATGATGGTGCCTGGAAATCAATTCGGGGAAAACCTTCTTTATTCGTGGTTTAAGAATTCTGTTGTGAAAAAACAAGAAGAAAAAATTCGTGCAAAAGCAATTGAAGTTATTAATTTCCTAAACCTGGCTCATCTAACTCAAGAGGTGGCAGGGAATTTGTCTGGCGGTCAAAAAAAATTACTAGAATTAGGAAGAACAATGATGGTTGATGCAAAACTAGTTTTATTGGATGAGGTAGGAGCTGGGGTAAATAGAACATTATTAAATGAAATCAGTGATGCAATTATCCGCCTCAATAAAGAAAAAGGTTATACATTTTTTGTAATTGAACATGATATGGATTTGATTGAGAAGATATGCGATCCTGTCATTGTGATGGCTGAGGGAGGCGTTTTATTTCAGGGATCTTTTGATGAAGTAAAATCAAATGAGGATGTTATTGAGGCTTATTTAGGCAGAGGAATGAAACAAAAAGAAGCATTAAATTCATGATATTTTTTAAAGGGAAAAATATGACAGCTGGGTATGGAGGGGCGGACATAATCAAAAACTGCAATATTCAAGTAGAAGAGGGAGAAATTGTAGTTGTGATTGGGCCCAATGGAGCAGGGAAATCCACTGTTATGAAAGCAATGCTGGGTATGCTGAAGTTAAGCAATGGTTCAGTAAAATTTAACAACGATGACATAACTACAATGCTTCCGCAGGACAGGGTTAATTTAGGCATAGCTTTTGTTCCTCAGACAAAAAATGTCTTTACAGGCATGACAGTCGAAGAAAATTTAGAAATGGGCGCCTTTTTAAGAAGAGATAATATTCAGGATACAATAAATCAAGTTTACGATTTATTTCCCATACTTCGCGAAAAAAGAAATCAAAATGTAGGGGAATTATCAGGAGGTCAGCGACAGCAAGTAGCTTTTGGTCGTGCGCTTATGACTAAGCCAAGTATATTAATGCTTGATGAGCCAACTGCTGGTGTCTCTCCAATTGTGATGGATGATCTTTTTACAAGAATAATAGAAGTTGGCAAAACTGGTGTTGGAATATTAATGGTGGAACAAAACGCGAAACAGGCACTGGGAATTGCAAATAGAGGCTATGTAATGGTGAATGGCGAAAACAGGATGGAAGGCTCTGGTGAAGATTTATTAAACAATCCAGATGTTAGAAAATCTTTTTTAGGAGGTTAGTATTTTGGTTGATTTAATCAATGCTTTTGTAGTTTTATTAAATTACATATTTATTCCAGCCTTATCCTATGGATCTCAACTTGCTCTGGGCGCTCTGGGCGTATCTTTCATCTACGCAATTCTTCGTTTTGCTAATTTTTCTCATGGTGATCTGATGTCTTTTGGTGCAATGATGACAATACTGTTTACTTGGTTGTTCCAATCATACGGTATTTCTCTTGGGTTTTTACCTACAGCAATACTGGCCATACCATTGGCAATTTTTGCAACTATATTATTTTCTTTAATTACTGATCGATTTGTTTTCCGGCATTACAGAATAAAAAAAAGCACGCCTGTGGTTTTGGCGATGGTCTCAATAGGAGTCATGTTTGTCATACAGGCTATTGTCAGAATAATAATTGGACCGGATGATAGACAATTTTTTGATGGGCAAAAATTTATTATGAAAGCAAAACAATTTAAAGAAATTACAGGCTTGAATGAAGGACTGGCTATTAAATCAACACAGGTTATAACTATTTTAGCCACTATAGTCTTAGTCAGCCTTTTGTTTTGGTTTTTACAACGAACGCGCACTGGTAAATCAATGCGGGCTTTCTCTGATAATGAAGATTTAGCGCTGCTATCCGGAATTAATCCAGACAAAGTTGTGTTTATTACCTGGCTAATAGTGGGCGCACTGGCGACTGTGGCTGGAACTCTTTATGGGCTGGATAAAAGCTTTAAACCGTTTACCTATTTAGGTTTGGTATTACCTATTTTTGCATCAGCGATTGTTGGAGGTATTGGAAGTCCTATAGGAGCTGTTGTAGGCGGATATGTAATTGCTTTTTCAGAAATAATGGTAACCTATGCATATAAAAAATTTTTTATTTATCTCTTACCACAAAGTTTAGAGCCAACAGGATTAGTGCAACTATTGTCCACTGATTATAAGTTCGCTGTATCATTTTCTATTTTAGTCATAGTTTTATTAATTAGACCGTCCGGTATATTTAAAGGGAGAACTTTGTGAACAAAACAAATAGAAACGAAATTCTTGCCATATTAATTATGGCTTCAATGTTTTTATTAGTTGGATTTGGACAGTCTTGGTCCATAAGCCTTTCAATTTTAAATATGTGCATAATATCAGCGATAATGTCTATGGGAATAAACATACAGTGGGGGTATGCTGGCATTTTTAATGTTGGCATCATGGGCTTTACCGCTCTTGGTGGTTTAGCAGCTGTTTTAGTTTCTTATTCGCCTGTCGGAGAAGCTTGGCGTGTCGGAGGCATTGGAATGATTGTTAGTTTGTTTCTATTAATCCTAACAATTGTTGCAGTTTTTTTTATCAACAGCGTTTTTCGCAATAATTCATACAAATACTGGATCATTGGTTTAACCATAATAATAGGTTTAATTGCAATCAATTTATTTTTTCGTCCAGCAGTTCATGCGATAGAAGATGTTAATCCAGCTGTAACAGGGTTTTTAGGAGGTTTAGGATTGCCCATAATATTTTCATGGATTGTTGGAGGCTTATTCGCTGCTGGCGTGGCATTTGTTATTGGAAAAATTACATTAGGATTAAGATCAGATTATTTAGCTATTGCAACACTTGGAATATCAGAAATAATTATTGCCGTGCTCAAACATGAAGATTGGCTATCGAGGGGAGTAAAAAATGTTATTGGCTTAAAAAGACCAGTACCTTATGAAATTGATCTTCAAAATACCGATTGGTTTATTTCCCTTATAGGATATTTAAATAGTTCTAAACTAGGTAAAATAAGCGACTCCTTAGAAAGTGAAAAATTACTCAATCAATTAGTTATTGAAGGTTCAAGCATTTTTGTAAAATTAAGTTATATGATTTTATTTACAATAGTATTGCTTTTTATATTGTATTTAGCGAATAAAGCGCAAATTTCACCATGGGGAAGAATGATGAGAGCTATACGTGATAATGAAACATCAGCAAATGCTATGGGTAAAGATGTTGTTAAAAGACACTTACAAGTATTTGTGATCGGTTCTGCAGTTGTTGGTATAGCAGGTGCTATGCTCATTACACAAAACGGTTTATTTACTCCATCAAGTTTTCTTCCTCTTCGATATACATTTCTTATATGGGTTATGGTGATAGTTGGAGGAAGTGGCAATAACGTGGGAGCTATTTTAGGAGGCTTTGTAATTTGGTTTGTTTGGATTGAAGCAGCTCCAGCTTCACAATATTTGATTGAAATATTAACCATCGCAATGAACGATGAAAATAAATTTAAACTTCATTTAATAGATAGTGTTCCGTATTTTAGATATTTAATCATGGGATCAGTGTTGCTTTTAATTATGAGGTATCGTCCGAAAGGTATATTACCTGAAAAAGTAAGGCACTCATAAAAAAACTCCAGCTTTTAAACTGGAGTTTTAAAATAGATAAATTTTAAATTATTGGCGAACTTGCACTAATTCAAATGAGCCACCTTTTACTTCCACTTCTTTGAAAGAACCGGCTGCATCACCAAAAGTGCTAAGCTCTACATCAGTAGCGCCTTGATAATCAACATCTCCGCCACCAGCTAAAATTGCAAGTCCTTTAGCTAATTCGCCTGGTAAAATTTTATCCCCAGGTGCGTTTGCCACTTTTTTGATGTTTGCAACAATAGAAGATCTGTCTGCAGAACCACCAGCTTCTATAGCAAGAGCTATAAGAGCTGCAGCATCATATGATTCACCAGCATAAGGAGCTGTTGGATCTATGTCACCAGAGATTTCAGCAAATTTCGCTGCACCGTCTGAATCAGTTCCAGGAAGTGTTCCAAAAGATCCATTAAAGTCCGCACCAATTGCATCAATAATTGATTGACCAATCATACCGTCTGACAAAACAAACAAATCAAAAGATCCTGAGTCAAGAGAAGCTTCAACCATGCCTTTGCCCCCTTGATCAAGATAACCAATGACAACTAAAGCATCGCCACCAGCAGAACCAAGAACACCAACTTCTGCAGAATAGTCAGCCTTACCATCTTCATGTGATGCAACAGCAGTTACTGTTCCACCGCCAGAAGTAAAAGCACCTTCAAATACATCAGCTAGACCTTTACCATAGTCATTGTTAGTATAAGTCACCGCAACACTTGTAAGACCCCTGTCTAATGCAACTTGTGCAAGCACTTGACCACCTTTTGCATCTGATGGTGCTGTACGGAAGAAAAGACCGTTATCTGCAAGTTTGGTTAGACCAGGTGAAGTTGCAGAAGGTGAAACCATAGTTACTCCATTTGGAACAGCTACGTTTGTTGCAATTGCACCAGTAACACCAGAACAATCCGCACCCATAATGGCAGCAACACCATCATTGACTAAGATTTCAGCAGCAGCAACTGCAGCATCAGAATCAACACAAGTTGAGTCTGCTATAAGTGGAGTAATAGTTTCTCCTCCTAGCAAAGCGCCAGAGGAAGACACTTCAGCAAAAGCCAATTTTGCAGAGTCTCTCATAGCAGGCGTAAGAGTTTCAATAGGTCCTGTAAAACCTAAAATAATTCCT
>Ga0187827_10003546_pt1 | contig 20086 bp, 15 predicted proteins | sample ETNtaG_39_FD_167969 | JGI IMG/M metagenome (GOLD analysis project Ga0187827, IMG submission 167969) | Marine microbial and viral communities from oxygen minimum zone, Eastern Pacific Ocean - ETNP2014_SV_150_PacBio MetaG (Illumina Assembly) | ecosystem: Environmental > Aquatic > Marine > Hypoxic... | reverse complement strand
TTTTTATCCTACCAAGGTTTTGACTACCGGCGAGGGGGGGATAATCACGACCGACGATGATAATATCTATAAGAAAGCCGTCAGCCTGAGAGACCATGGTAGAGATGAGGCGAACGCTAATATTCATATCGAGGTTGGCTATAACTGGCGATTTAGCGAGCTGCATGCCGTGCTGGGTCTACAACAGATGAAGAAAGCAGAAGCCATCCTGACCGAAAGAAGAAAAATCGCCCAAATGTACGACCAGAAATTGGAAGGGATAAAGGGATTAAAAAGACTTAAAACACCACCTAACATCAGATCTTCATACTATAAGTATATCGTCTTTTTAGAAGAGCAGCTTGATAAAGATAAGGTAAAAAGAGAGCTAAAAGAAAAGCACAGTGTTTCATTAACCGGGGAGGTTTATGCTCATCCCTGCCACAGCCAGCCTGTATTCAAGAAATATCCATCGGTCGTAGCCAATGACCCGTCTGATACTTTCCCTCAAACAGAATATATTGCCCAAAGACATATATGCCTGCCTCTATACCCGGGGCTGACAGAAGAGGAAATAGACTATATAGTAGATTCCCTGGAAAAGGTTCTGCGATGAATATTGATTAGGAGCCAAAGGCTCGTATTGAGGAGGGGATAAGAAGATATATGGGATGGTATCAGGAAAGCATACCGGGGGAATAGTCGCTATCCCGAAACGGCTTACTTAAATACGGCGAGATTGTTGGAATCATAAATTTTACCCCTCCCCCCGGAAGGGCTTCCATCTAGCAGCTCCTGAAGTTTGCTCAGCTGAGTTATTGTATAATCAAATGGCCTACCTACTACTGTTATTCTGTGATACCCTCCAACGTAGGATTCTAATTCTCCCTTCTTGATAACTACCCAGTCCATTTCCTCCAGTTCGGCAGGGCTGACGGAGCGTAAGTCCCGGCCAGCCAAACCATGAACAGAGTAGATTGCATTACGAGTATACTTAAAGGTTGCCAGTTTGCCGGTAAAGGTTAATGTCTCGGCTAATAAATGGTCTTCTTTTGTACCAATCTGTCCTTCTGCTCTTCCAGGTACTTGAAAATCCCAATTCATGACTGGCATCATATAGACATTAAACAGCATGAATGAAACCAATATCATTATCCCAAGTTGCTTATTCCATCTTCGCTTGCTATCCAGAACACAAACAGCTAATGGCGCAAATCCCCAAATCCATCCCAGCATAACCAAGCGTGCTACACTATAAACCCCAGGCGTTGTTGCAGGCAGAGCGTATAGCTGCACAAGTGCCCAAACCCCGTACACAAATAAGAAAATGGTGAATGAGTAATATTCAGCGCGTCTCTCTCGGCGTCGGGCAAAGAATCCACGCAATAAAATAATGGCAAACACTGCGTGAAAAATATAGTATCCCCAGAATGTTATTTGCCCTCTAAACGTTATTAAAGTTTGTGGGCTCACCACATAGGCTGTTTCGGCAAGTGTCGAACCCGGAGCGCCATATAAAAGGTTTTTACCTATGACAATTAAGGTAAATAAGGGCGCTTCATTTAGGTAAACCCAGTAAGAAAGTGTTGCAACAGCAGCAAGCAGCGTGAATCCTCCGCTGACCACGATTATATTCTTCTTAGAGGAGGGTAGCCGATTACCACCAAGTGAGCTCAAAGCGCGATTAGTGATTGAATAAACAATGAAGAATAGCATTAAAACAAAAGTGGTTTGGTGATGGGCGAATATAACCCCAACGAAACATAAAGTCGAAAGAACGGCAAACTTTATCCTATTACCTCCCTGCACCCTGGTTAAGAAGTAAAGCCCGGTCATCATCAGGCCTAAGGCGAAGAGCTCAGGCCTAAAACTTATCCCTGAAAGTGTAAAATATAGCACGGTCACTATCAGTAGCATCACCATCAACGCAACCTGTATATTTTCAAATATTCTCTTTATAAAGGTGTATAGCATTAAGACAAAACCACCACTTATAACTAATGCCGGGAACCATAGGGCGATATTACGCGTGGTAATGCCGGTAAGGTAGTGCAATTCGGCACCCCATATAGGCAATAATGGCCAGGCAGCAGTGTCTAGGAGGGACATCGGACTATCTGGCACAACGATACCAGGTGCAGCGATTTCCCGCGTCAGCGCCAAGAGTCGCAGTGAATCACTAGTTGGTAAACCATAAAAGGGGACTATATACGCCATGTGTAGTGCGATGCCTAGAATCACAATTTCTACAATCAGGATTGGTTCATAACCGGGCCACGGAATCCTGACAATTTGAAATACTATCAGCCCAATCGCGCTGATAATCAACACCCAAAAAACTGGAGTCGGAAGAGGGGTATAAAGACGCAAGCCCACAAAATATACAGGTAATAAGGCTATGCAAACAAAGGAAAGGATTGCTGCTATAAAGCAAACATTATTTCCCTTCAAGATTTGGCTCTTTGAGAATATGGTCAACATATAAGACCTACTGCTTCATTATACTCTCATAAATTAGTGAGGCACAAGGGCATCAATCCCGAAACTGCTATATAATTTAGATTGTTTATTCCCGAAGCGTCTGCCGTCCTTTGATTTTCCGAGGGTGCTCAGGTATAATCACTCTCAGAAGCATATAAATAAATGACTAAGCCGATTTTTATTATCAGTCTGGATCTTGAATTAGGTTGGGGCTTTATCTCGAATCCGGGACATAAAGCTCTCAGGTTGCTCAGAAATGATGCGCAATGCGGTAGAGGAGTTATTGAGTTGCTCCTCACTCTGTTTCAGAGATACAATATCCCGGCAACCTGGGCAGCGGTCGGCCACCTGTACATGGAACAAGGTGAAGGAGAAAAATGGATATCCAGGGAGCTGCCTCAGTTTGAGAACGGCTGGCTCAACTGGGATTTCTACTCCCAAATTTGTGATTCGCCTCTTTACTCCGCTCCCGACATAATCACTAAAATATCGGCCAGTCCAGTAACTCACGAAATCAGCCTTCACTCCTTTTTCCATACTCCGTTCTCTCTTTGCAGCCACGCGGTGGCTAAACTGGAGGTTGAACTTGGAATGAACGTGGCACGGCAACGGGGTATTGAACCTCAATCATTCGTCTTTCCTGAAAATCATGTTGGGCATCTAGATGCCCTTAGGGGGGCTGGAATAGAAATCTACCGGGGTAATGTCCCAAGGCTCTATAATAAAGCTGCAGCACCATTTATACGTAAAGCTACCGGAGCAATAAATAAGGTCATGCCCCCATCGGTTCTACCCCTGTGGGAAGAGGGCATCTGGGAAATCCCGGGGTCTATGTCTTTTGATGACCCCCTAATGTCTTTCACCTTACTGCCCCGGGCTAAAGCAGGCCTCAAAAGAGCCATCCGGGCCGATAAGGTTTTCCACGTTTGGTTGCACCCCTGGAGCCTGCTGGTGCACAGAGGGTTATCAGATGACTTGGAGTCATTTCTTGCTTTCGTATCTCAAAAGAGGGATAAAGGCAACCTGCAAGTGATGACCATGGGAGATCTAGCAACTAAAACATACGGTAGAAGAAGCCTATTATAAGGTGACATGTGTGATGCTAGAGATAGACCGGAAAGTCCTGACACTTAATTATAAAACCATTTTGTTCGGAGATTCAACACACGATATTGAAGGCTGTGACCATGTGGAGTTTGTTGATTGTAAAAATGAAATCCACGTCAAAGGGTTCACCTGCCATGCAGGCTACACCTCAATCATAGACTTAACGCAGGACCTGGATACGCTATGGCGGAATATGGATAAGAAATCAACGCAGTATGAGATAAGGCGCGTCGAGAGGGAAGGAATTGGAACCCACATAAATAAACATTTTAACGAATTTTACAAAATAAACAAATCCCTGGCGCGGAAACAGAGAAGAACACCTTGGTTTGGAATTGGCATTAGTTTAGAAGCCATGAAGAGATACGGCACTCTGTTTGCCGCCGAACACAATGGCGAGATTCTAGGAGGACATCTATACTTCGAAGATGAAGCCCATATAAGGCTATGGTTGAGCGCTTCGAAGCGTCTCGAGGCAGATAGGGAAAAAGCCGCCCTGATAGGCAGAGCCAACCGCCTGCTTCACTGGGAGGCAATTAAGTACGCCAAGGCAAAGGGGATAGAAGGATTTGATTGGGGGGGGCTATGGTCAGAGGAGGAAGCCACCAAAGATTCAGCTAGACGAAACATAAATTCTTTTAAGCAAAGTTTCGGAGGCACGACGGTAAAGCGCTTTAGTTATCTAAAAGCTTATTCTAAGACCGCCAGAGCAGCCAGGTACCTGTATCAGCTGGTCAATCGAGTCTTAAAGTAGACAGGGTGAGTCCCTCTCAAGGGGGTCATATGCGAATCCGGGGAGTCCCTCACTTAACGCCGGGACTGTTTCTAAAAAAGGAAGAAGGCTCGCTCTCTGCATGGTTGGAGCAGCACGGAGTAAAAAGCTGCTCGCTCTTTGGCTATGGCAGAATAGCCCTTCTCTACGGATTGAAGTTATTAGATTATGGGAGGGATAATAATGTCTTACTCCCCGCCTATATCTGCGACATAACCGCCGAGCCTTTTTATGAACTTGGCATACAAACGCGGTTCTATAAAGTTCTGACCAACCTCCAGCCGGATATCACCGATATCAAAACCAGAATAGATCGGAAAACAAAAGCCATAATGGTGGTGAATTATTTTGGTTTCCCCCAGAGACTGGATGAAATCCAGAACATCTGCAAAGAGCATGGGCTTACCCTCATCGAAGACAATGCTCACGGGTTTTTAAGCCGGAAGAACTCGCAACTGCTGGGAACTTTCGGTGACATCGGGTTCTCCAGCATATGGAAGGTATTACCTGCCCCCAATGGAGCAGCCCTGTTCGTAAATAACGAACAGCTGATAAAGAAGTCCCAAGAACTTTCACAAATTGAAGCATCACGAGATGACTTTCGGCAGGCAATCCCTTATAAATATATTCTCAGTTCGCTGCTGAGTTATCTTGAAGCCCGTTATAAGTTCCCATCACGCTACTTCAGAAATGCTTACAACAAGTTTTCGGTAACAGAGGAAAGGGATGTCGTTCAGGACTATCAGAGGACAAAAGAAAGGGTATCAGGACTTTCGCTCAAGATTTTGCACAGGATGAACCCTGAAGAAGTAATCAGCAGGAGAAGAGCGAATTATAAATTCTGGTCGGATAGGTTAGGTGGAAAACGCGGGGTAACCGTAATCTTTAAAGACTTGGCTGAAGGGATCTGCCCACAGTTATTCCCTATCATTGCCGATGATGTGGACGGTCTTGCGGAAAAGCTGCTGAGCAAAGGGATTTATGTTGATCACTGGCCCTGGCTTCCCCGAGAGGTGGAGGACAACAGAGAATATGCCACTGCCAATTCAATAACCGAACATCTGCTGGTTTTGCCGGTGCACCAGAACACAGACCCGCATCATCTGGAAAAGGCAACCAGAGGGTTAAACCTTCCCTAGAGCCGCTTCAAACTGCGAATTAGTCGCATTATAAACACAGCATATTTGGTTGTCCCGGTGCGGGTGAGAAACTTTGAGAGCAAGACCTGCCGATTAAGCTTGTTGATTCTCCTCTGGTATAATTCAGGGCTTAAGACTCCTGTATCCAATAGTTTTTTATATATTTGCTTATCCAGCTCCAACGCCACGATAGGCCCCTTTCTATGTGCACCGGGGTGAGTCCTATACTTCCCCAAAGGCAAATCGATGTATTTAACCTTATATCTCCTAGCTATCCTCAGCCAAAGCTCATAATCCTCCCCAGCCACGAATTGCGGACTTTCATCCAGCATCCCCACATCATCTAGAACAGCCTTCCTCACCATAACTGTCGAGCTAGATACATAATTTGTCTCAACCAGAGATTCAAAGGATAAATCCCTGTCCTTTAACCGGGTTTTAATCAGCACCCCATGATCTCCTCTGTAGTCAAAAGCTATCTCATTGTTGCAGACCATCCCTATCTGACTATCCTTTTCCAATTCCTGCACCTGTTTCTGGAGCTTCTCGGGAAACCACAGATCATCATCGTCACAAAAAGCTATATACTCCCCCTGAGACTTGCTTATGCCATAATTCCTGTTAACGGCAATTATCCCGTTATCCCGATGCTTGAAATATCTTATGCGCTCATCAGCGTATGATTTGATTACATCATCTGTATTATCCTTGGAATAATTGTCGACTATAATCAACTCGAAATCTTTGAAAGTCTGGCTTAGTATTGTACCTATAGTCTCCGTTACCAGATGAGCCCGCTTATATGTTGTAACAATAACGCTTACCTTCATCAGTGGCGTCCGTCAGGGATATGCATATTTTATTGTTTTATTCCTCGGCCAGGCCGATGCCGAAGTACTTGACGCTGGCACTCTTGAACAAATCCTTGCTGTAAACCCTTCTTCCGTCAAATATTAGCGGCGTCTTCATCAATTGCTTAAATTCATCCGCTTCCACTTCTATGCGAAGGATAGACTAATCACTGCATAGATGTCAACACTCTCTCCAGATTGCAATATGAGGTTTTCAAGTCCAGCAGCATCATCCAACCAGTGGCAGAATGAGGCCTGTGGCAGTTGCAGATGCCTGAGTGCTGTGGTAGACTGCACAACAGGCTAAGAGCTTGCCATGAGGCTAGGCCTGTCTTCGAAAGAAGCGCGGTAACAGATGAGACATTACCCAAACTTCAGACCCGGTGAGGAGATCTGTATTTAGCTGAACCATAGTGATATATTGATGTTGAGAGCAGTTGATAAGCTAATGGGGGATGATTAGAGTGCTAGTAGAGCAACGTGTATTGAAAAATCAAGAGCTCAAACCTTTGAAAGCAAGGGCATTGTTAATCTATCCAGCTCTTTACAAGGTAACCGGGTTGCCGGTTGGACTGGCATCTTTAAGTGCGGTTTTGAAAGAAAGCGGGCATGCAGTGAAGATTTTTGATACCTCTTTTTATACACAGGGTGAATGGGAAAATCAGACCAGAATACGGGCTGAGAGGGGAATGTCCAAAGAAATTAAAGATGAAGACCAAAGTCTTCCGGCAAATGCTTCAGATATGCAGGAAGATATAATCAAACTTATTAACGATTACAAGCCTGATATAATCGGGATATCAATTTTAGAGATGCTTTATGATTTTAGTTTGCGATTAACCCAACTGATAAAGAAAACCTTTCAGGATATTCCCATAATAGCAGGCGGAGTTTTCCCCACATTATCTCCTGAAAGAGTTATGGATGAAAGTTCCATAGACATCGTTTGTGTGGGAGAAGGTGAAACTGCCCTTCTAGAACTATGTAACAGAGTATCAGAAAATAAAAGCTTTGTAGATATAGACGGATTATGGGTAAAAAGCAACGGCAAGGCGCACAAAAATAATCTGCTTAAACTCCATAACATAAACGTACTCCCACATCCTGACTATACAGAGTTTGATGAATGGCTGTTCTGTAAACCCATGCAGGGCAGAATGTACAAAATGGTAAATATCGAAACATCAAGGGGATGTCCTTTTAACTGTACCTATTGCGCTGCGCCTCATCTGGCAAGATTCTTTAAAGAAAGCGATGGTGGTCAGTACTTCAGGCAAATGGAAATGGAAAAGATTATCGACCAGATACACTTTCAAATAAAGAAACATACCCCTGAGTTCATATACTTTTCCAGCGAAAATTTTATATCCATGAGTGAAAAGGTATTTAACAAGTTTATTGCCGAATATGAGAAAATCAATCTCCCGTTTTGGATTCAGACAAGGATAGAAACCATAACCGAAAAACGCCTCTCGGAGTTGAAGAGGGTGGGATTGCACTGGCTAAGTATCGGGTTGGAGCATGGCAATAAGGAGTTCAGAAAACGGATTTTAAAACGGAAGTACTCGAATAAGATGTTCATTGAAAAGATGGAAATCCTGAGGGAATTAGATATGGGTGCATCAATAAATAATATGATAGGCTTCCCGTTTGAAACAAGAGAGCTTATCTTTGATACGATTAAAGTGAATCGGGCGTTATGGCAGAGGAACCCCAAGTTGGAAAGCAACGCGTTTGTGTTCACGCCCTACAGGGGATGTGAATTATATGATATGTGCATAGAAAACGGGCTATTTGATGCTGACTTTATCTGCACATCAAGTTTGAATGAAGAGTCTGTGCTCAATTTCCCCAAGGAATTCAAGGAGGATTTGAAGGGTTTAATTAGAACCTTTAATTTATACGTCAAGTTGCCTGAAAAATATCACGAGCAGATTAAGATTGCAGAACAGGGCAATGAAGAAGGGGATGCCATGCTTCAAAAACTATCAAATCTATTAAAGAAGAAGCCGGCATTCTCCGGTGCAGCACCTAAAAGCTAAGACGGAGTACTGTCAGGAGCGACGATTTGTTTCCACACATCTTCGTCAACCGGAGAAAAGAACTTGTTGAGGTTTTCCGCAGGTTGCCAGGTTAAGTTTCCCATTTCACTTAGAGCCCCTAAAACCACTTCTTTCATATCGTTTTCGAAGCAACTTCTCACCGCCCTTCCATCAACATCCAGGGAATCAAGGTCGATAATATGCTCCGAGCAGAATTTGACGACCGGGACGCCGGTCAGGACTGCTTCCAGGCCGGTTGCTGATGCTGCATAAATAAGCAAATCGGACTCCTTCAGGATTTCCGGGATGGGTTTATCTGTTTGCTGGAAGTGTGCTGGCAGGGGAAGGGGATAGTCCGCTAAGCGCTTTGAGTGCTCAATTGGATGTGTCTTTATGATGACCTCGATATTTTCCTCCCCAGCATCTTTGAAGGCATCGGATGCGGCTAATAACATCTCTTCGGCAAGAGTAGCTATATAGGGCAGTGCCACTAAAACAATTTTTTGTTTCCTGCCCTGCTTGGATGAGCCTCTCTCCATCCCCTGGAGGTGCTCGTATCGAAGAGCGCCTCCGTTTATAAATTCTATCTTCCCATACCCAGCTCCATTAAATAATTCCAATGGATATTCACCATTAGCCACTATGATATCAGGAAGAGGCATGTATTTTGATTCCCCAGCCCCAAGAAAATAGCACAGGAATAATGGAGGAACCGAGGAGTGTTGATAGGCGACCAGCCTTATGTTTTTGCCTGACTCCTTTGCCGCCATGCAGAGCATTTTCTCCCAGGGCTGGTTTTCAAAAGGGTAGATGATGGTAATCTTCTCCTGGCTAGTTGCTTTCAGCCACCTCCTAAAAGCGAGGTAATAAAGAAGATGCGTGGGAATCGAGGAAATTTCGTTCACCGTTTGGCGCCTCAGTAATGTCTCCACCCATCTCTGTTTGCCGTCATATGATATTGGGAAACGGATAAACAAACACTTCAGTATATCGCCGAAATTGATGTACCGGTCTAAGAAAGTGAAGTCATATTCGCCACCATCCTGGCATTTCTTCTTTAAGGCGTGAGAGAGAAATAGCGGCGTAATATAGGAAACATTCAGGCCGTCTCCAGTCAATATATCGGGTAACCTTCCAAAATAAGCATCGTTGAACTTCCCATTCTGCCCGAAGAACCTGTCCTGTACCCAAGAATAAAGGTAAACTTTCTTCTCATTCTCTCCACCACCACTATTGTCCCCAGAAGAAATACTCCTTGACCGCCACGCGTGATATGTTGCTACCAAAAGCACATACGCCCTGCCGGCAACGCCTCTGAGCACTGACTTCAGCATTTCCGGGAGCACGGATTTCCGACTCAAGAAATGAAAGCCGCTCTTCTCTTTCCGGTGACGCTCCCACAGATGTCGGTACAACCAGCGGTTCTCTACAAAGACAAGGAGCGCTCTTTCCCCGTCTTTCCTTTCCAGGCAGACCTTCTCAAAGACAACGTCATAACACCATGGCAAAAAAAGGTCCCGTGCCAGATAAGGGTTTCTATAGGCGGTATTTGATGCCCACCAGTGGAGCTTGTTCTTCTGCTGGAGACCCAGGTCAGCGATGAAGTCGAGAAAAGGCTGTTTTTCTTGGTATGCTACTTGCCTCAGTAAATCCCCGGTGAAGCGACGGTTTTCCCTTCCCAACACCCGGGAAATATTCTCCCTTTGCCTGATACCTTGCCCCAGGTAGAGCCAGCCGAACGGTCTCCCGGCCACTATGGGTAAGGCTTTTTTTATGTCTCTGGCATGGAGAACAGTAATACCGTCTTTCACCTGACCGATTTTTCTCCACCCGGTTTTGAGTTATAAATCTCGTTAATACACTCTAGCAGTCCCTGTCCCATGTCTACGTAGCAATGGTCAACTAATTTTCGCCCAATCTTGGGGACAAAGGAGTAGGGAGTGATATTGTAGTGAGACTCGTCTATAGCCCCAGTAAACTCTATCTCCACCCGATTGCCCAATATCTCTCTGACCATGTGTAGCATATCCTCGAAACGCATAGAGTGATGGCCAGTGATGATAACGTGCTGGTTGCGGTACTCATCGCTAAGAATACTAACACTTAAGCGGGCTGCATCTTTAACATGAATGTATTCCCTTATCTCATCGCCAGTGCCACTACAGACAATCTTCTCATTTTCGATAGCCTGTTTTAGATAGCAGTACATACTATTCCTGCTATCAGCTCGAGGTCCGTAAACAGTCCCATAACGCAGAACGGTGTAATCAAGCCCAAAGTTCCGAGCATACTCTTCGGTGTAGAGCTCGGCTGCCTGTTTGCTACAGCGATAGAACCCGCCTTTATCACTGTAAACATAAATAGTACTGGCAAAAACAAATCTTTTCACCGCATGCTTACGGCAGGCTTCAAGGATAATGGTAGTTCCGCCTATGTTGTTTTCTACAGTTTCAATCGGTTTTGTATACGCCTCACCAATGTCAGCTATCCCTGCAAAATTATAGACCGCATCGCGGCCCCTCGCCGCTTTCTCCACTGACTCCCTATCAAGGATATCGCCAATAATCATCTCTTGCCCTTTTTGCAAATAAGGCGATTTCCTGATATCAAAAATAGCGGTTTCATGACCTTCCTTGGTGAGCACATCTACCACATGACTTCCCAATAAACCAGAGCCGCCAAAGACAAGCACCTTCATTTCTCCTGTACCTCCTTCAAAGCGTTGAGCAGGTTCGTGACAACTTCCCTTTCCACCCTGATACCTGTTTCCATAGTATAAGAACCTGTATGTGACATTAATATGATATTGTCAAAATGCCCTAAATTGCCCTTATGAGCGTTTTCTCCAACTTATCCCAGTCCGGTTCTTCCTGGGATTTATCAAGCTGGTCTGTAGAGAGGTAGGCATCATGATATATCTTGCTGAGTTTGGCAAACATTTCATTTCCTTTTGTGGCGAATGCTTCTGCTTCTTTGATATAAGGCCACCATTTCTTTGGAAATTTTACATACAAAACGAAAGTTCGCATTAGCCCATCAATCTGTTCGGATGAGAGTTGTGGCATAGAAAGTAGCGAAGATGCAGTCGTATGGGACGTTAACGCCTCAGGGTCTAAATAGCCTTTGCGGATAGCTTCCTCTCGCAATTCAGTTCCATGATAAGGCGTAAAAATACTGACTGTCAGAGTATCATAACCAGAGAACTGGCGGTTAAGTTCAATCGTCTCGAATATCAGTTCCCGGTCTTCATCCGGAAAGCCTATTATGTTGTTTATGCTGAAGACGAGGCCGCTTCTACTTAAGATTCCAATGCGTTCCAATAGCTCTTCGTTGGAAACTTTGCGTTTTAATTTCTTCTCCCTGAATTCTTGATTTCCACACTCTACCCCGACAGAGATTCTGTAACAGTTTATTTCGCCCAACAGCTCCGTTCTTTCTTTGGTGATATTTTCGGGTCGAGTGTTGAACCAGAAGGGAATCTTGAATTGCTTGTACCGTCTAACAAACTCCCTGAATTCCCCTTCCGGCCTAGCTAAGAAACTGTCATCAATTATATTGAATAATTCCGGATCGTATTCTTTTCTTAAATACTCTATCTCCTCTATCATCCTGTCTATATTCTTTTTACGCAAGAATACTCCCTGGGAATTCCCTTTGTAGTATTTAGTCCACATTGGCGAATTACAATAAGTACAGCTATAAGGACAACCGCGGTACGTTTCAAGCGGAAGCGTTCTTAATATCTTTCCTCCCATCGGACGATAAAAACGAATCTCGTCAAACAGGCTATAATCTGGCAAAGCCTTGTTTAAATCTACGATCGGGCCCGGCGGATTTTTTATCACCCGACCATCTTCTTTCTTAATCCATGTGCTTGGCACATCCTCGAACGAGACCCCGTCCCTTAACCTCTCTGCAACTTCAAGTATGGTATTTTCTCCTTCCCCGATACCTATCATATTTATCTGGGGGTACGAAATGGCCTTTTCTGGCGCGGCGGTTATGAAAACACCTCCTACGATATGCGGGATGCCTCTTTCCTTTATTGCATCAAGTAGGGTCAGAAACCGCCTAAATGAGTCTTCTACCACGGATACGACTAACAAATCTGGATTAAAAGAGTCGACCTTGGAGATGAAAGCTTCAATCATGTTTGATTTCAGTTTAACCCCGATGTCTTTCTCATAAGAGAATTTGCGTACCTGCATATACTCCGCCCTTTTTAGGGGGGAGATGGTTTCATCCTCCATGTAGAGAGTTGCGTCAAATAGGTCGACCTCGAACCCGGCGTCTTTGAGAATGCTGGTAAATAAGCCTATTGCCATAGAAGGCATAAGCATCCCGGCTATGTTAGGGTAGACCAGCAGTGCGCGGAATTTTTGTTTCATAATTCACATCTCTCACCAAAGTTATGCCCGCCCATGAAACCCTGAGCCACCAAAGACCATAGCTTCCATTCGGTTACCGCCCGGCTTCTTAAGAAGCACTCATGGTGTTCAAAATAATATCCAGACCTGTCAAATCATCGATCTTCCATCGGCAGTCTTTCAGGTGATTATCTCCAGGAACGATGCGAGCAATAAAGAGTATTCCCACCCTGCCAGCAGAATCTCGGTCGCTTTCTGCATCGCCAATAAAAGCGGCCTCCTCTCTCTTTAGAGAGTACCGGCTTAGGATATCTTCTATTATCTCATCCTTTGGTTTTGGACTGCCATATATCTCCCGGAAAAAATGGTTTAGCTTCCGGTGAGTGACAATATTATCAAGTTCCTCCTGGGGAGTGCCAGAAGCAATAAAGAAATAGTAGGACATTTTATTGCGTTCGAGAAACTCTATAACCCCGGGCACAAGCGGGGCTTTTAGGATTTCATCCAGCACAATCTGAGAAAATCTTCCCCCCAATTCTGTTTCCTTTTGGGAAGAAAGCTCCTGACCTAATATCTTCTCATAAAAGTGCCTGAACTTGATATAACGAGAAAGACCTGCATTTATCTTATGGTATTCGACAATTTTCTCTACATCATCAGGATGATCGGCAAAGAGTAACTCGAAGGCTTTAGTCTTAATCTCAGCCGACTCAATGATAACACCGTCAAGGTCAAAGATAATTGCCTTAATCATCCTTGATCCTTTAAACCCTCAATCAGATTTCTGGCTGCCTGTGTTTCCATATCCACCCGTGCCTCTCTGGCATATGAGCCGACATGAGGGGTGAGAATGATATTATCCAGTGCTGTCAAAGGGCCGGTGTAAGGTTCCTGTTCAAAGACGTCCAAGGCTGCTCCGGCAAGCGTTCCCGCCTTTAAAGCATTGTAGAGTGCCCCTTCATCCACCAGCCCGCCACGGGCAACATTGAGCAAAATAGCATCCCGCTTCATCAAACCGAGCTCTCTTTCGCCGATAATCCCTTTTAGCTCAACGGCATAAGGAAGATGAATTGTCATTATATTTGCTTTTGCTAGCAACTCATCTAATCCGGCAAGCTCAATGCTGTATTTGCCAGCGAACTGCCTATCCGGAGCATTATCCCAGGCGATATACCGCAGATTGAAAGGCTGCGTTAATTCTACTATCTTCCTGCCTATTCTCCCGAGCCCAAGTATACCAATAGACTTCTCCGAAAGCAAACTACCCATATTCTTCTGCCATACCCCTGACCTGACCAAGCGGTCTCCCAGTGAAACGCCGCGCAGCACGTCCAGCATCAGACCGACAGTTAATTCAGCCACCGCCTGGGTAGGAGCATCGGGCGTATTATACACCTTAATACCAAGCTCTTTCGCTGTATTCATATCAATATTATCGGCACCGGCGCCACAACGTGATATAACCTTCAGGTTTCTGGCCGATCTCAAAACCTCTGCGGTTAAAGCTTCAGTGCCAGCAATTAAGCCATCGACGTCTTCATAAAGATTCAAGCACTCATTTGCGGCAAGGGTACGCCCACAAGTATTAAGCTGAACATCCATATCCACATAACTAAGCAACTTTAACGGCAATTCATCATATTCGGCAAAAGAGGAGGTGGAAATAAAGACTTTCATCTTATGATTCATACCCTTTTCCTCGCCAACACCCTCATATGAGAAGATAAACCATTTTCTGATATCCACGTTTGCAAGCCACTTTTTACGAGTGGGGCAGCCTGCTCAGAAACCAGCCTCCAAAAACGCCCGGGGTCTACTCCCTCCTCCCGGTACATCCCCTCCACTATGTCCCAATCAAGTTTACCAGGGGTATCAACATTCTCTACAACAAAGTTGTTAGCCTGAAGCAACGCCGTAATTGACCCGGGATTGAAGAAGTTTAAATGATGCGGTGGGGCTATGCTCTTGGATTTTTCCCATAATATCTGGATATCAAAGCCCTCAGCATTCAGGGTAGTTAAAAACAAATATCCTCCAGGACGTAATAGATGCCATGATTTCTTCAGAAATTCATCAGGGTTATACAGGTGCTCAAAAAGCTCAAAAGACGTGAGCAAATCAAACTTGCTATCCCAGCCCTGGACATTCTCTACGGCACAAGTAATAACCTCCAAGCCCTTATCCTTACAAATATCAACCATTTCCATAGATGGCTCAATTGCTATTAATCTGGCCGAAGGCCCGAACCTGCCTAATTCCTCCAAAAATAGCCCGAAACCAGCTCCTATATCCCCAATCACCCCGCTCGACACTTCTGGGAAAGCGTCCCTGATATACTTCGCCCTGGGCCGGAAGATTTTGTCCCTTCGTGCCTCAACCACCGGTTGAAAGAAATCATGAACCCAAAAACTGGTGGAGCGAGAGCGTGTGTAAAAATCCATGAGCAATTGATATGGCGGGCGTGGATTTACAAATAAGGTGCAACAATCCGGGCACAGCACATAGGTGAATCCCAGCTTCTCAAATTGCGGTTGGCTGTTCTTGTTCCCACAGGCCGGGCAATCGGCTTCGATAAAACTGCTCCTGTCAGAAAAGATTGCCTGGACATCTTCCGCTACCAATTCCAGATATCGATTGAAGACAGAACGTTTACGGATTTCCTCCTCTTTCATTCGCCGTTTCCCTTCTAGCCCTTAGAGCATTGAGTGACAGGCTCATCCCTCTATGGCATCTGCAAAAGTGGGATCTTTTGGCCTCGGAAATAGTTGACAGCTTAGAATCCGGGACCATACCCTCTAACAGTGCTATTATAACTCTTTCTTACCTTCAGTGTCTTGCTTCTCACTTTACGTCATCGACAGCATTGACACAAGTCACTGTTTATCCATAAGTTTGGTGAAGCGTTTACCAATGATTACCAGATCGCAGGTATGGTTATCATAAAAGGCCAACTGGCTTGCTTTCTCCCTTAACGTCGGATATACTTTTGGACAGTGGTTAGCTCGACGGCGAACCTCTGGCTTTTCCAGCATCTTCCTGATGTAGCCTTATTGAACGATTTACCATGACAAGAGAGGCAGGTATAATGCGGGGTGCGTGCCGCGTAAAAACTTAGGAACGGGATTATAAATCAGGGTGTGAAAAAAGAAATTAAGATCATATGTACTCTGGGCCCGGCTTCTATGAAAGATTGGGTGATTGCACGTCTTGCAGAGTCCGGGGCGAATCTTCTCCGAATTAACCTCTCCCATACCGAACTCCAGGATCTGGCCGATATTATTCGCTTTATCCAGAACAGGACTTCGGTTCCTATCTGCCTTGATACCGAAGGAGCTCAAATACGAACCGGCAATTTGCTTGATGGCAAGACCTATTTACGGGAGAACAGCATCGTTCGTGTCCCCGGCTACGCCGTTCCCGGGGATTCGCATAACCTCAATTTGTACCCGATGGATATAATCAATGAACTTGAGATTGGTGATTTCATTAGCATTGATTTTAAAGCCGTGCTGGCCCATGTGGTTGATAAAGAGTCCGATTGTGTGGTAATGCGGATATTGGCTGGAGGTCTGGTGGGACAGAACAAAGCCGTCACCGTGGAGCGCGATATTGTAATGCCTCCTTTGACTATGAAGGACCGTGAGGCGTTGGCCATTGGGGCTGAGATGGGAATCGGTTATGTAGCCCCTTCCTTTATGAGCCAAGCATCAGATCTTGACAAAGTTCGTGCTATTTCAGGGCAGGACGTGTTCGTGATTTCAAAAATCGAATCTCTCAGGGGCGTAACCAACCTTGAGGAAATCGCCGCCGAATCTGATGCTTTGCTGCTTGACCGTGGTGATTTATCACGTCAGGTGCCGATTGAACGCATTCCCAGGTTACAAAAGGACGTTATTCACCGTGCCAGAAAATCGGGGGCGAAGATATATGTGGCCACCAACCTCCTGGAGTCTATGATAACGATACCCAGCCCTACTCGTGCCGAAGTTAATGATATTTTTAATACTCTGAATGACGGCGCCGATGGTCTTGTACTTGCCGCCGAGACCGCAATCGGGGCTTACCCGGTTCATTGTGTAACGATGGTTTCCAGGATTATTAAACAATTCTTGGATTTTCCCAACGGATATTCTCTTGAGGAGTTGCAAAGAAAAGATTTCTTTTTGCTGGTAGAACCACATGGGGGCATTCTGGCAAACAGAGTCAATGCTGATTTTGATACGAAAAATATAAAAGGATGTAAAACCATTAAAGTTAAAGAGACTGTTCTGTCTGATGCGGAGCAGATTGCAATTGGCACCTTTTCACCGTTAGAGGGGTTCATGAATAAAAAGGAGCTCGAGTCAGTTCTCCGTGATTATCGGCTTCCAAACGGCGAAATATGGCCTCTTCCCATTGTATTGCAAACGGGAAAAGAAGAGGCCCAAAAGCTGGAGATAGGGGATAAAATCACTCTGGCCGATGAGAATACCGGTAAGGAATATGCCATATTGTATCTGGATGATATCTATACTAATGATTTAGACCGAATGGCCAGAGAAACATTCGGGACAGATGATTTGAACCATCCGGGCGTTCAGTTGCTGAAGAAACAGGGAGAGTACTTTCTGGGCGGGAAGATAGAATTAATCAAGCGTTGGCCCTCGGAATACAAGCATTTTGAAATGACGCCAAGGCAGGTGCGGACTATTTTTGAAACCAAGGGGTGGAGCAAGGTTCTTGGTTTTCATACCAGGAATGTAGTACACAGAGTTCATGAGCATATTCAAATGGCTGCTTTTGAGAAGTATAACTGTGACGGCCTTTTTCTTCATCCGGTGGTCGGGCCGAAGAAAAAGGGTGATTATTGCACCGGTGTGATTGTGAAAAGCTATGAATTGATGATAGATAAATACTATCCCGAAGGAAAAGCGTTTTTAAGTGCCTTTCAGAGCTATTCACGGTACGCCGGGCCGAGAGAGGCGGTTTTTACTGCTTTGTGCCGGAAAAACTTCGGGTGCAGTCATTTTCTTATCGGGAGAGACCATACGGGCGTTGGCAGTTATTACGGACCTGATGACGCGCGTAAGCTGTTTGATTATCTCGGGGATATCGGTATCGTTCCGATATTTTTTGGTGAGGTTCATTACTGCGCACAATGCAATGCATATATTGAGCAATGTGAACATGGCAGCAGGAATATTTTAAGTATTAGCGGCACCGAGGGGAGAAAGATGCTGGCATCCAGAGAGAGTCCCCCGGACTGGTTTATGAGAAAAGACATTTCAAACCTCGTTTCGGATGAGCTCGAAAAAGGGAGCGAAGTTTTCGTTCGATGAAACAGGCTTTAATATTTTGGTTTACCGGTTTATCCGGCTCCGGCAAAACTACCGTGGCCACCGGCGTAAAACCACTCTTGGAGACTGACGGCTATTCGGTACTGGTTCTCGATGGTGATACTGTTCGTGCACAACTGCACTCCCGTCTCGGCTTTACTGAGCAGGATATCAAAGAAAATAACGCTTTAATTGCAGATTTATGTCGGACTTATCGTGATGATTATGATGTAATACTGGTAGCAATCATTTCGCCTTATGCCAGCACCAGAAAACAGGCCCGCAATTCTCTGGGGAAGGGCTTTTACGAGATTTATTTTTCTGCCGATTTAGAAACCTTGATTAAGCGCGATGTTAAAGGACTCTACTCCAGAGCGGAGCGCAACGAAATCCCAAATTTGATTGGCTATTCCCCGGGGACTGTTTATGAAGAGCCTCGAATTCCTGATTTTACAGTCGATTCAGTAAAGATTAGCTCAGAAATATCTATCAATGGCCTTTATAAATTCATTACTGAACAGTTGAGTGGTTATGACGGTAAGTGACTATAGAAAATTAATGGATAGATTGTTGGAGATGCCGGCCTGTGCACTTTTGACTACCGGAAGAACGGGAACGGATTTACTGCAAAGTTTGCTCGATTCGCATCCTGAAGTTTTAGTATTCATTGGCTCCTTCTTTTATCACAAGTTCTGGAATAATTCGGTATGCGTTGCCGCCGGCGATTTTGAATTAAGTGATTTTGTGGACGAATTCATCGGGAAACATATTGGAATATTGCAATCAAAATATGATATCACGGAGAGAAGAAACCAGCTTGGCGATGATCATAATCAATCAGTAAGTATTGACCTTGGTGAGTTTAAGTCCGGTGTTACAAACCTGCTGAGCGGTCGGGAGATTAATTCCAAAAATTCAATGATAGCGATATATGCTGCTTATGCGATGTGCCTCGGGCAGGATATCGAAAAGAAAACTTTGCTACTTCATCACCTGCATCATGCTGAAAGGCTAGGAAACTACTTAAAAGATTTCCCCGATAGTAAGATTATTTGCATGACGAGAGACCCGAGGGCAAATTTTGTTTCCGGCATTGAGCACTGGAGGAAATTTGACCCGTCTACCGACCAGGGTTCCCATTTACATTTTTACATAAAAAGGATTTTGGAAGATGCAACCGTTCTGGAAAAATATAACAATGAATACATAGCAATAAGAATCGAGGACATTGGTCGAGAAAACGTACTGCGCAAGTTGTGTAAATGGCTGAATATATCTTACAACAGATGTTTAATGAAGTCGACGTGGGGTGGGTTAACTTGGCATGGCGATAGGCTGTCGGAGAAGAGGAGCGAAGGGTCAGGCTGGTCGGCAGAGATGTTGAAAAACAGATGGGAAACAAGATTGAGCTTTATTGATAAATACGTGTTGAATTACATTATGTTTTACCGGCTAAGGTATTATGGCTATAGCTACCAGAAGATAAGCATCCTGGACTCCATCGTAATGCCATTTTTGATATTGTTGCCCCTATCGTATGAATGGAGATTTATCTCCTTTTCTTATATACGAGATTGCCTGCGGGACAGGGAATACCTGAAAATAACGAGTAATGTGATATTCTACCGGCGAAGGGTTGGCTTATTTATGCAGTTCTATTCGAAAATAACCAGAAGGGAAAAATTCAATCAGCCATTTTTATCGTGTGAATAATAGTCGTTTCAGGGTCTTTGCTGATTTTGTGGGGACGAGATGAGGTCGGGTATTATTTCAATATTTTATCCCCTTGATATCCTGAAAGCAAATGGTCTTTGCTCATTAGCCTCTCCACATGCAAGAGGTCTTGAGGAGTGTCAACGCTATAGGTTGCAAAACCGGTCGGGACCATTTTAACCTTATAGCCATGCTCCATAGCCCGCAGCATATCCACCGACTCGGCTATTTCCAGTTGAGTAGATTCAAGTTGATTGAATTTTAATAAAAAGTCCCTCTGGAAGGGAATTATACATACTTGTTTTAGCATAGGCACTTCA
>Ga0187827_10003544_pt1 | contig 20091 bp, 20 predicted proteins | sample ETNtaG_39_FD_167969 | JGI IMG/M metagenome (GOLD analysis project Ga0187827, IMG submission 167969) | Marine microbial and viral communities from oxygen minimum zone, Eastern Pacific Ocean - ETNP2014_SV_150_PacBio MetaG (Illumina Assembly) | ecosystem: Environmental > Aquatic > Marine > Hypoxic... | reverse complement strand
CCAGTGGAGGCAAAAACCTCTTTGTCATTTACTTTAAACTTCATTTATTGACAATTAGTCTAGGTTTTTTAGCAGCTCTAAACCCGTTTTCAAAATCACCAATAATGTCATCAATGTCTTCAATGCCAACAGAAAGTCTAATCATATCTTCTGTTAAACCAGCAAGTTTCATTGTCTCTGCATCCATTTGTGCATGAGTTGTTGAAGCCGGATGAATGACCAATGTTTTAGAATCTCCAACGTTGGCAAGATTAGAAGCCAACTTCACAGCATTAATAAAGGATTCTCCCGCTGCTCTTCCGCCCTTAACTCCAAAAGCAATCATTGAACCTGCTCCTTTTGGTAAAATTTTTTTAGCCACCTTATGATCAGGATGGTCAGGCAAATCTGGGTGAGCAGCCCATTCTACTCCCTCATGATGTGTAAGATATTCTAACATTTTTTTTGTATTAAATAAGTGCTTATCCATTCGTACTGATAAAGTTTCTATTCCTTGAAGGATGTTAAAAGCATTAGTTGGACTCATGCACGGTCCCATATCGCGCATACCTTCTGCTCTAGCACGCATTGCAAACGCCATGGGTCCAAATTCCTCAGCAAAAGATAAACCGTGATATCCTGGATATGGCTCAGTCATTGTTGGAAATTTATTATTTTGTGTCCAATTAAATTTTCCACCTTCAACTAAAATACCGCCCATTGATGTACCATGCCCACACATCCATTTGGTTAAAGAATGCACTACAATATCTGCGCCGAGGTCAAAAGGCCGACAAAGATATGGCGTGTTAAATGTTGCATCTATTACCAGCGGAACACCAGCTTCGTGCGCAATTTTTGCCACTTCAGAAACGTCCATTATTTCCAAACCTGGATTTCCTATTATTTCTCCAAATACGAGTTTTGTATTTGACTTAATAGCTTTTTTAAATCCTTCAGTATCTCTTGGTTTTACAAAAGTGGTTTCAATACCAAATCTGGGAAGTGTTAAACGCAATAAGTTAACCGTGCCGCCATATAACTGTGATGAAGAAACGATATGATCTCCTGAACTGACCAAAGTCATTAGGGTAAGAAAAGTAGCACTTTGTCCTGAAGCAGTGGCTACTGCTCCTGTGCCGCCTTCCAGTGCTGCAATTCTTTCTTCTAAAACAGCGACTGTTGGATTAGATATGCGGCTATAAATATGGCCCCCTTGCTCCAAATTAAATAATGCGGCTGCTTGGTCAGTATTCTGAAAAACATAGGATGTTGTTTGATAAATAGGAACAGCTCGTGATCCAAAATTTTTATCTGGTTGATGTCCTCCGTGTAAGCTTAAAGTATCAAATTTATAGGTTTTGGGATCCATTATATCTCCTTATATCTTCTTTGTTTTTTTTCTTAATTCAAACTTTTGAATTTTCCCAGTTGATGTTTTTGGTAATTCGCCAAAAATAACATGTTTTGGTCTCTTGAAGCCAGCCATGTTTTCTTTACAATAATTAATAATATTTTCTTCTGTTACCTCATTTCCTTCAATTAGCTCTATAAATGCACAAGGAGTTTCACCCCACTTTTCATCCTGTTTTGCCACAACTGCGACTAGCGAGACTGCTTCATGCTTGGCAATAATATTTTCAACTTCAATAGATGAAATATTCTCGCCTCCTGATATGATAATATCTTTAGACCGGTCTTTGACTTGAATATAACCATTTGGATGAACAACAGCTAAGTCACCTGAGTGAAACCACCCGTTTTTCATTGTTTCCTCTGTTGTTTCTTTGTTTTTGTAATATCCTTTCATGACGGTGTTGCCCCGGATCATTATTTCTCCCATTGCTTCGCCATCCATAGGGACATATTCGTATGTCTTAGGATTAAGAACAGCTACTTCTTCTGTATGAGGATAACGCGCTCCTTGCCGTGATTTAATTTCTGCTTTTTTATCTTGAGATAATTCATTCCATGATGAATTCCATGCACAATGTAATATATGTCCATATGTTTCAGTTAATCCATAGACATGCATTACTTCAAAACCTAATTTTTCCATTTTTTCTAAAATCGCACTTGGTGGAGGTGCTCCAGCCGTCATAGCATAAACTTTATTTTTTAAAATTTTTTTATCTTTATCTTTTGCATTAGCAATCAAGTTTAATACAATTGGCGCTCCGCCAAAATGAGTAATGTTGTGTTGTCCTATTAAATTAAAAATATCTTTGGCAATAACATTCCTGCAAAAAATAACTTTTGCATGCAACAGAGCTAGTGTCCAAGGATATCCCCATCCATTACAATGAAACATCGGTACAGTGTACAAATAACTTAAATTATTTGGCATATTCCAAGCTACAACACTTCCCATGGACATTAAATATGAGCCACGATGATGGTAGACAACGCCTTTGGGCTGTCCTGTTGTGCCTGAAGTGTAACTCAAAGAAATTGCTTGCCACTCATCTTTGGGTCTTTTCCATTGATAATTTTTATCTCCTAATTCTAAAAATTCCTCATATGTCCACTTACCTAGTCTTTCATGTTCTTCTTCTAACTTTGTTTGATTATCTACAATATCAATAATTGGAATTTTTTTTGAAATTAATTCTAATGCTTTTTTTATTGTTGGTGAGAATTGCGTATCCATAATAAAAAGTTTTGCATCACTGTGATCTAAAATGAAGGCAATAGTATGAGGATCCAGACGGATATTAATTGTATTAATGACAGCGCCTGTCATTGGAACGGAATAATGAGCTTCAAATAATTCTGGAGTATTGGCAGCTAAAACGGAAACGGTGTCACCTAATCCAATACCTTGTTTTTCTAATGAACTAGCAAATTGTGTTGAGCGTTCATATACTTGTTTCCAAGTATATTTTCTATCTCCATATATTAAAGCTTCATAATCAGGGTAAACATCCTTAACTCTTTCTAAAAATGTAATGGGTGAAAGAGGAATAAAATTAGATGGATTTTTATCTAAATCTTGATCAAAGTTACTCAATTTTTCCTCACAAAAAAATCAACATTATCATTACAAGAAAAGTTTTTAATTTGCTAATGGTTTCCCTGTTTCAAGAGTATGCTTAATGCGTTCCTGTGTTTTTGGCATTTGAATCAAGTTCATAAATGCCTCTAATTCAAGAGCATATAAATCATCTTCACTTAATTCTTTATCTATGCTTGTATTGCCACCGCTTAAAACAAAAGCTAGTTGTTTTCCAACTTCCATACCGTGATCTAATATCTTTTTTTCCTTGTACAATTTTTCTAATATTTCATACATTTTATCTCTTACACTTGATCCAGGTAATTTAAAAAGAGGGACTTTAGGTGGCTGATAATTTTCTTTAATTTCTGCTAATAATTTTAATGATTGAGATAATAACCTATCTCTATTAATCACAACTTTATCTTTATCCAATAAAAATTTGTAAGTAATAGCTTCATGTGGTGAAGTAGCAGTTATTGCATAACCAATTAAATCAAAAACTTTTAAAGGAGCATAATTAGGATCATTATTTGAATCTTCTGTTTGCATCCAACGCCATAACATTTCTTTACATCCTCCTCCTGCTGGAATTAATCCTACCAAAGTTTCAACTAATCCCAAAACTACATTTGTATGCGACACAACATAATCACTTTGACAAATAACTTCAAATCCCCCTCCAATTGCCAGTCCTGAAGGTGCAGAAATAACAGGATATTTTGAATATTTTAATTTTTTACAAGTTCTTTGAAAATCATAAATAAATTTTTCAATTTTTCTCCATTCTCCATTTTCTACAAATTCCATTATATAGTTTAAGTTTACACCAGCAGAAAATTGCATTGCATTATTAATAATAATTAATTTATTTTCAGATGCTAAAGAAAGAGCGCGCATTGACTGAGAATCCAGAGTATTTGCTTTGGTTGTAAACTCAACAATATTATAATCACTTTGAGAAGGAATCCTTTCCATAATAATTTGTTTTGTACTATATTCATTTAATTTATAAATTATTGCAGAAGAACTTTTGAATTCCCTTAAGCTATCTGTTATTTCTAAACGATGACGAGGACTAAAATATCTAAATAGCCTATCTAGTCTTCGTGAAGTTTTAAGTTCTGGATCTAAATATCGTTGTATTTCATCATACCCAAGTTCATCATCTTTCAAATACAAAGCTTTAATAAAACTGCTTAATTTTATTTTTTGATCTTTTTCTGCAAAAAATTTTACTCCTAATTCATCAAGTATTTCAAAAGGCCCCTTCATCCAATTGAATCCTAACCTGATTGCTTCATCAATATCATTGTAATAAGCAGTCACTTCTGGAATTAACGATGCAGCATAGTTAATAATCTTTGAAATAGTAGACCATGCATATTTACCGTATTTATCGTTTCTAGAAATAAGTTCACGAATATCAACTTTATCTCTAATTCCTAAATCTATTTTTTGACTTGATGAATATTCTCCTGTTTGTAAATTAACCGATTCTAATATTTTTATTCCAGATTCTTTTTTTATACGGTAGAAACCACCCTTACCTTTTCTACCAGTATACCCTTCATTTATTAATTTAGTTACTAGAGGATTTTCTTTCGCTACTTCATTAAAAGGATCATCTTTAGGCAGTTCTTTTATAAAACTTTTGAGAACATCAACCATCAGATCCAAGCCAATTAAATCATACAAACCAAAAACACCTGTCTTTGGAATACCCATTGGACGTCCAAAGACTGCATCAGCTTCTTCTATTGTTAAACCCATTTTAAAGGCTTCCGTCATTGCAACTTGCATAGCATAAACGCCAACACGGTTTCCTAAAAATCCCGGGGTGTCCTTACAAAGGATTACGCCTTTACCAAGTTTTTCATCACAGAAAGATTTTAGAAGATTAATTTTTTCTTTATCATTGATATACTCTGTAACAATTTCTAAAAGCCCCATATAACGTACGGGATTAAAAAAGTGGGTAATGCAAAAATCTTTTTTCATTTCATCAGACATATCAGCTGATAAAACTTTAAGAGGAATAGTCGACGTATTGGATGATATGATAGAATCTTGTTTTCGAATGTTTTCTATTTTTTTATAAATACCTTTTTTTATATTTACGCACTCAACAACAGCTTCTACTACCCAGTCGGCTTCTCCGACCAAATTAAAATCATCTTCTGTATTGCCTACTGAAATTATATCTATTCTATTTTTTTCTATTAAAAGTGGTGGGCGTGATTTTAAAATCCTTTCTTTGGCATTTTCTGCTATTTTATTTCTAAAACCCCCATTGGAGGGCAAGTCTAGCAGTGAAACAGGTATTCCTGCATTGGCCACCTGGGCGGCAATACCGCTACCCATGGTGCCTGATCCAATAATTACAACCTTTTTGATATCCACTTATTTCCCTAAAAAACAAGCTTATATAAGAAAAAATATTCGTATGTAAATTATTTAAGTATTGGGGTGGAAATTCATTTAAATATCTCTTAATAGGCGCACCGCAATGAAAAAAAATCCTGCACGGAATATGCTATTAAAAAAATCTCCCTCAAAGTTACTTGAGAGGATCAACAGTTCTATTGATGTTGACGTACGTCTATTTCAAGAAGATATAGAGGCATCAAGTGTGCATTGTAAAATGCTTATTAAAACAAAAATAATATCACCTAAAGAAGGTGAAAAAATAATTAACGGTCTTCAACAAATATTAAGAGATATTAAAAAAAATAAAATAAAACTAGATTCAAAATTCGAAGATATTCATATGAATGTAGAGGCTCTATTACATAATAAAATTGGTCCCATAGCTGGCAAACTTCACACCGGACGTTCTCGCAACGATCAAGTTGTTACAGATTTTAAATTATGGATAAAAAAACATTCTCAAATAATTGATGCTGAAATAAAAAAATTACAAAAAGCTTTAATAAGGATTGCAAAGAGAAATACCTTAACTGTAATGCCTGGTTATACTCATTTACAAATTGCACAACCAGTTTCTCTAGCGCATCATTGTTTGGCTTATGTTGAAATGATGGGTCGAAACCGAAGTCGTATTGGTGATTGTATAAAACGGCTAAATGAAAGTCCGTTAGGTGCTGGAGCTTTAGCTGGCACATCTTTTCCAATAGATAGAAAAATGACAGCACGATTATTAGGATTTTCTAAACCAACAATTAATTCGATTGATAGTGTTTCTGATAGAGATTTTGCTATTGAATTTATTTTTGTCTTATCTTTAACTGGCATACATTTATCGCGACTTGCTGAAGAAATAATTCTATGGTCAAGTCAGCATTTTAACTTTGTTGAACTTCCTGATGAATTATCTACAGGAAGTTCGATTATGCCACAAAAGAAAAATCCTGATGGTGCTGAACTCGTAAGAGCAAATGCATCCAGTGTTATCAGCAATCTCAATAATATATTATCTCTGTTAAAAGGATTGCCTCTTTCTTACAGTAAAGATCTACAAGATGATAAAAGATTAACATTTAATACATATGATAATGTTTTATTAGGGTTGCAGGTTATGGCTGAGTTAATGAACAAAATTAAATTTAATAAAAAAACAATGTTTCAAGCTGTTGATGGATCTTATGCCACTTCAACGGATTTGGCAGACTGGTTGGTAAAAAAATTGCATTATCCTTTTAGACAAGCCTATCAAATAACAGGAGAAATAGTAGGTTATGCAAATTCTAAAAACAAATCTTTATCAGATATGTCGTTAAAAGAATTGCAAAAATTTGATAACAATATCACCAGTGACATTTTTCTTGTATTATCACCGCTAAATAGTATGAAAAGCAAAAACAGTTTAGGTGGCTCTTCGCCAGAAACTGTTAAAAAATCAATTCAATATGTGATAAAAAAATATTTATGATCTCTAGACTTTTGATTATGGCTCTTTTTATCACATTACTGTGGGGTTGTGGTAAGATTGGTCCGCTCAGTTTGCCTGAAGACAAACTTGACAGATCAATTATTACTTATCCATGCGATAAAGGATGTCAAAAAAAATTTGAAGAAGAAAAAAAACGCCAAAAATCAGTAATTATTCAAACTGATTGATGATTATTTCGTTTAAAAACGATAAACCTTTTATAGAAGGTGTTTGCCTCGATGAGCTCACATCAGCTATAGAAACGCCTTTCTATCTATATTCACAAAAATCTATCACAAATGCCTATAAAAAATTACAGGACTCTTTAAATACAAGAATATTCTTTTCTATTAAGGCAAATTCCAATCAGGCAATAATTTCTCTTATGAAATCACTTGGAGCTGGTGCTGATGTAGTTTCAGCTGGGGAGCTGGAACGCGCGCTTTGTGCAGGCATTTCTCCTGATAAAATAATTTTTGAAGGTGTTGGAAAATCTTTGAATGATATTGAATATGCCGTTCATAGTAATATTAGACAAATAAACATTGAATCAATGGAAGAGTTAAACATGATCAATGCCATAGGCCAAACACTTAATAAAAAAATAATTATTGGCATAAGACTTAATCCTGATATTGATAGCCAAAGTCATTACAAGATCTCAACAGGTAGAAGAACGGATAAATTTGGCATAGTCTTTGATTTATTGCCTGATCTTTGTTCTAAAATTAAAAAATTAGAACAAATTCAACTTAATGGAATTAGCTGTCACATCGGAAGTCAAATCAATGACATTAAAATCTTTGAAAAAGTTTTTAATAAAATGAAAAAAGCAACTGAAATCATCAAAGAAAATGACTTACCAATCAATCATTTAGATTTAGGTGGCGGATTTGGTGTTGTCTATGATAATGAAAAAGAATTAAATTTAAAAGAATTGTCATCTTTAAAAAATTCTATTTTTAAGAACACGACCTACGATATTTCATTTGAACCTGGTCGCTATTTGGTTGCAAATGCAGGTGTTGTAATCACTAAAATTTTGACCACTAAAAAAAATGAATCAGTAAATTATTTAATTACAGATGCTGGTATGCAAACTTTGTTGCGTCCTGCGATTTATAACGCTTTTCATAATATAATTGCTTTAACTAATGTTAATAATGATAAAATTGAATATACGGTAGCGGGGCCAATTTGCGAAAGTTCGGACATATTGGCAAAAAAAATTTTATTATCCCAGCAGGAAACTGGTAACTATTTAGCCATTTGTGATACAGGCGCGTATGGTGCTGTTATGTCATCTAATTATAATACAAAAGGATTGCCTGCTGAAATTTTAGTGTCAAATGATAGTTTTTCTATCATTCGCAATCATGAAAAAGTCTCAAACATTATAGCTCGTGACATAATCCCAGATTGGTTGAGAGGTTAATTTAATAAATGATTAATAGCTTTTGTTAAGTCATCAATAATCATATTTAAATTGAAATAAAATTCCTGCAGAAAAAAATTAATTAGAACAAAAAAATTAAACCTATTATTTTTTAGAAACCAAAAACCCATTATAATAATAACTAAAACTATGACAGCCATTATAGAATTTAGAATACTAAGTTTTTTTTCTTTTACATATGTTGAAGGAAGGTTTGTTGTTAGATTTTTATTGTTTTTATCAATTTTTTTTTCAGATGAAGGTATTGATGTGTTTGATATTTCTTCATCTTTTATTTTTGCTGTTTGAAACCAATTGTGACCACACTTGGCACATTGAACGGTTCTTCCATCGGGCTTCAAATCAGCTGAATTAACCAAGTATTTTGAATTACAAGAAGAACAAGAGATCAGCATAGTGTATATATAGATGACAGAAGAAATTATATAAATCAAAAAATTAATACAATGATATTTAGATCAATTATTTTTTATGCCTTCCTCAGTGTGTGGACAATTTTTATGGGTATAATTTGTTTACCTTATTTACTTATTTCTCAATCCTATATTCGCAGACCAATAAATTTGTGGATATTGGGTATTTTTAAATTATTAGAAATTATCTGCAATATTACCCATGAGATAAGAGGGAGGGAAAATATTCCTAAACATTCTGTTCTTATTGCTTCAAAACATCAGTCAGCTTTTGAAACATTTGCTCTATTTTTTTATATCAATAAATCAATTTTTATTCACAAAAAGCAATTATTTTTTATTCCAATTTTTGGACAATATTTAAAAAAAACAAACATGATTTCTATTAATCGATCGAAGGGAACAGCATCAGTGCGAAAAATGCTGAAAGAATCAAAATTAAAAATGTCTGCTGGTTATTCCATTATTATTTTCCCAGAAGGTACGAGAAAGATTCCTGGAGATAAACCAAATTATAAAACTGGTTTCATAGGAATTTATAATGAAACAGAATCTGAAATTTTGCCAGTTGCTGTTAATTCAGGTCATTATTGGCCTAAACATACTTTTATCAAAACACCTGGGAGAATTATTATAAAAATTTTAAAACCAATTCCGGCAAAATTAAAAAAAGATGAAGTATTAAAAAAAGTTGAATCAGTTATAGAAAAAGAAACGAAAAATATTACATAACATTATAGCTTTAAATTTAAATCTAAATTGACCTAGATCAAAAAATTAATTTTTTTTAGTATTTTTTCCTGATTCCGTTGGATCAAATGTGCCTGCTTGTCTTAATTTTTCTATAAGTTTTCTTATTTCTCTTGTTGATGAAAAAGTTTTTTCTAAGAATCTTGTATCATTATTTCTAATAGCTTTTTGCAAAGTAGAAAGATCCTCAGTAAAACGATCTAACATTTCTAATACTGCATCCTTGTTCATAGAGTAAACATCCCGCCACATAATAGGATCACTTCCTGCCAATCTCGTGAAATCACGAAAACCAGCTGCTGAATATTTAATCACTTCATCCTTGATATGTGTCTCTAATTCAGATGCTGTAGCAACAATAGAATAGGCGATCAACTGTGGAATATGAGATGTCATTGCCAAAACTCTGTCATGATGTTCGGCTGTCATTATTTGAATCTCTAGACCAATCGATTCCCAAAAAGATTTTATATCATTAATAAAATCATCGTTGTTATTTATTGGCGTTAAGATACAAAAACGATTTTCAAAAAGCCTAGAAAAACCATATTCAGGGCCGCTTTTCTCAATACCTGCAATTGGATGACTTGGCACAAACTTAACATCTTGGTTGTCACAAGCATCTTGGTAATCCCGAATAACACTCACTTTTGTGGAACCAACATCTGTTACTAATGTGGGTTTTTTTATAAAGCTGTTTAATGAAGAAAAGATTTTCTTATAAGTACTAAGAGGAGAGCAAATGATGATTAAATCAAATTGGCAAGAACAATCCTTAAGATTTTTTTTTCCACTTGATAAAATATTCAAATTATTACATTTTGCCAAAACATCATCGCTGGTATCAACTCCGTGAATTTCCAAGGAAATACCATATTCACGCAATGCCCTTGCTATCGATGAGCCGATCAAACCAACACCGATGATTAATGTTTTTTGAAAAATAAAATTAACCATTATTTCTTGTAAATTCTCTCAGCACTTCTATAGTTTTATTTAATTCTTCTTTCGTTCCTAAGGTTATTCTTAAAGCATTTTCTAATTCATAACTTAGTAAATATCTCACCGCTATTCCTTTAGAGAGAAGATAGTCGTTTATGAGTTTCGCATTTTGATTTTTTTTATTTGGTATTAAAACAAATATAAAATTAGCTTGAGTGTCATAGGCTTTAAATCCTAAGTTGTTTAACTCATCAATGAACCAAAATTTAATGCTACTATTATGATTCACAGCTTTTTTTATATGATTCTCATCATTTAATGCCGCTATGCCTGCGGCTATTGCTCCTGGGGGAAGATTAAACGGTGGTCTTAATTTTTTTATCATATTAATTAGCAATTTACTTCCATAGCCCCATCCCAATCTCAAACCTGCTAAAGAATACGCTTTTGAAAAAGTTCTTGTGATTAATACGTTGTTGTATTCGTCTGCAAGACTAAAAGTTTTATCATAATCATCTGCGTCTGCAAATTCTGCATACGCTGCATCAATTACAACTACTATATTGCTTGAAATTTTACTCATTAATAATCTCAGTTCATTTTTGTTTAAGTACGTGCCTGTTGGGTTATTTGGATTTGCAATAAAAATTACTTTTGTTGAATCATTTATATTACTAATAATTGAATCAATACTGACCTTGTAATCAATTTCCGAAGCTAATACAGATTCAGCTCCAGCATATTTTGTTAAAATTGGATACATTTCAAAACCATGTTGGGCATGAATTACCTCATCGCCAGGGGAACAAAAAGTTAAAACAGTAAATATCAAAACTTCATCGGAACCAGTGCCACATATAATTTGATCTGATTTTAAATTATGTTTGTTAGCAATTGCATTTTGTAAAGATTCAGCTGTCAATTCAGGATATCTTGATAATTTATCTGATGCTTTTTGATAAGCTTCTTGTGCCTTTTGACTTGGACCAAAAGGACTCTCATTAGATGATAGTTTTATAATTTTTTCAGTACCTTGAATTTTTGAGACTCCACCTTTATAAAGTTTAATTGAATCAACGCCTCTTTTTGAATGTAAAATATTGTTTTTTTTCAATTGAATGTTTGCTGAAGTATGGAAAATTTCTCTCCAAATTCTAACCATACTATCTCTTGAAAAATTACCTTTATGCAAATTTAATAATCTTGAAATAACTTCTGCTTCTCTTTTTTTATCAACAATATTATTTGAATCTTTTTTCAAAATTCCTAATTTGTCAACAATGGAAGTCCTCTGATTAATCAATTCTAATAGTTGGTCGTCTATTGAATCTATTTCTTTACGCAGCGATTTTATTTTTTTTTCTTGCATAATATTAAGGCTATTTACTTATAAATATGATTAAATCAAAGAAAACTGGTACATATAACTTATTTGATAACAATTATTGACTAATAAAGCCTATTAATCTAAAGGTTTTTTAACACCGATTTGAAACAGCTTGCGGGTGTGTATCTGGAAAACAGCTAAAGCGATGATACCGCCCTGATTAAGGCGGTTTTTTTTTGAAAAAAATGAAAAACCATGACTCATCAAGTTAAAATAAAAAAAAATGAAAAATTAACTTGTGATATTGCATTTTTTTCCAATACAAATTGTATTCTTGATTCAGGTTATAAATTAGAAAACTTTAAAATAGCATATAAAAGTTTTGGTAAACTTAATAAGAATAAAAACAATGTAGTTCTAGTGTGTCACGCTTTATCAGGAGACCAATTTGTTGCAGGAAAAAATCCTATTACGAATAAAGATGGATGGTGGACTCGCATGGTTGGTCCTGACAAACCAATAGATACAAATAAATATTTTGTAATTTGCACAAACGTTCTTGGTGGGTGTGTTGGGTCCACAGGTCCTAAAGAAATAAATGCAATGACTAATTCTCATTTTGGCACTGATTTTCCATCCATAACAATTAGAGATATGGTAAAAGTTCAAAAATACCTTATTGATGCATTAAATATTGAAAAAATATTCACTGTTGTAGGCGGTTCAATGGGAGCTATGCAAGTATTACAGTGGACAATTGATTATCCAGATAAATTAGAGAACGCTATACATATTGCAGGCGCATTAAAACACTCTGCACAAAATATTGCTTTTCATGAAGTAGGCCGTCAAGCTATTATGAATGATCCGGCATGGAAGAAGGGTAGTTATAAAGATGCAGAAACCAAACCCGAAAGAGGATTGGCTGTTGCAAGAATGATTGCTCATATTACTTATTTGTCCGATGATGTAATGCACAGAAAATTTGGAAGAAAACTCCAATCCAGAGATATCATATCTTTTGGATTTGATGCTGATTTTCAAATTGAAAGTTATCTTCGTCATCAGGGCAAATCATTTGTTGAGAGATTTGATGCAAATAGTTATTTATATCTAACACGCGCTATGGATTATTTTGATCTTACTGACAATTTTTCCAAATCAGTTGAATTTTCTTCAAAACATAACAAACATATCAATTATTTAGTAATTTCTTTTACATCAGATTGGTTATTTCCAACAAAAGAAAATAAACAAATTGTTAACATTCTAAATTATAATACACGTAAAGTAAGTTTTTCTGAAATTGAGACAGATAAAGGTCATGATAGTTTTCTGTTGGATGAACCAGAATTAGATCTGACAATATCAGGCTTTCTTGACAGCAATTTTGTTAAGTTACAGGATATATAATTATGCCAAAAAAAAGCATTAGAAGCGACTGGCAACTCATTGAATCTCTTATTGATCCAGAATCTAAAGTACTTGATATAGGATGTGGTGAAGGAGGGCTTATTAAACAATTAGAGATCAACATTCATTCCGATACACGAGGAATAGAAATAGATCCAGAATTGACACGAAAAGCAATTGCAGAAGGATTAAATGTTGTTCAAGGAAATGCAGAATATGATTTAAATCAATATTCAAATCAAAGTTTTGATTATGTTATTCTTAGTCAAACACTACAGGTAATGCTTAAACCAAGAGATGTCCTGAATGAATTATTACGAATAGGCGCTAAAGCAATTGTATCTTTTCCAAATTTTGGACATTGGAAAATACGCTTTCAACTTCTCTTAAGTGGAAGAAGTCCTATCACAGAAGGTCTGCCCTACAAATGGTATGAATCGCCAAACTTTCATTTTTTTACTATTAAAGATTTTCAGGATCTATGTAAGAAATTAAATATAGTTATTGAAAAAAGTATAGGTCTAACTTCAAAAGGAAAACAATTTGATTTAGACAAAAAAATATTAGGTTCTAATTTAATCACTAGTGAGGCAATCTTTTTGTTAAGTTATCAAAAATTTGAACCAATAAAAATACAATCAAAACAAAAGTCATTTTACAATACATCTGCTATTGTTCGTTGATAATGACAAAAAACATTCTTGTAGAAATAATTCCACAACTCAAAGATAATTATTCTTATCTTGTTTACTCTAATGTTAATAAATTAGGATTCGTAATTGATCCTGCAGATGCTGCGCCCATTATTAAATTTATTAAAGATAATGATATTATTCTTTCCGGGATTCTTATAACACACCATCACACTGATCATAACTCAGGAGTCAATGATCTAATAAAGTTTCAATCAACAAAAATATATAGTCCGGATAAAAAAATTAATAAAACATCAAACATAATTAAAGAAGGTGACTTGATTAAATCTGAATTTATTGAATTTGAAGTAATATCTACTTCAGGACACACATTAGATCACGTTGTTTATTGCAGCAAACAAAACAATTTATTATTTTCAGGAGATACGCTTTTCCGCTTTGGTTGTGGAAGAATATTTGAGGGAACATATGATGAAATGAAAAGTTCATTAAATAAGATTGAAAAACTGGATGATTCAATAAATGTTTATTGTGGCCACGAATATACTATTCATAATTTAAATTTTCTAAAAGAATTATTTCACAATGACAAAATGTTAGATGAGATTGAGCAAGATATTCTTATGCAAATAAAAAAAACCAAAACTTCAATGCCTTTCAACCTAGGCAATGAAAAAAAGCTTAATCCTTTTCTAAGTCTAGAATCGCCAACTTACAAAAACTTTATGGAAAGAAAGGGTTTTGGTAGCTTAGAGATGTTCGGGTATCTTCGGGATTTAAGGAATAATTATTAATATTGATATTTCTAGGTTTCTTGTATTAAATTAGGTATTTCTATTTGACTATTTAAGCCTAAAACTATAGATCCCTGTTTTCTCTGGAAAATACTATGTTGGCAGTAATTAAAACAGGTGGCAAACAATATGCGGTAAAAACTGGCCAAATTCTTAAGGTTGAAAAACTTGATGGAAAAAAGGGGGATAGCGTATCTTTTAATAATGTTCTTGCCTTAACTAATTCCTCTAATCATACCATTGGTGATCCATTAATTAAGGGAGCATCTGTTGAAGCTAAAATACTTGATCAAATAAGAGACAAAAAAATTATTGTTTTTAAAAAAAGAAGAAGAAAGAACTCTAAATCAACTCAGGGTCACAGACAGTATCTTACCGTCTTACAGATTGAATCAATTATGTCTGGAGGTAAAAAATCTATAGCGCCCAAAAAAGAAGTAAAAGTTAAGAAAGTTGATACCCGATCTAAAACATTAGCAAAAGAAGAACCCAAAAAGATTGAGAAAAAAGTAGAGAAAAAAATAGAAAAAAAGGCAACCCCAAAAAAGAAAGCTGCAAAAAAAACAACTACAAAAAAAATAATTAAAAAAAAATCAAAAAATAAAAAGTAAAGTAATATATGGCACATAAAAAAGCAGGTGGTAGTTCAAGAAACGGTCGTGACTCAGCTGGTAGACGATTAGGTGTCAAAAAATTTGGAGGTGAAATTGTTATCTCAGGCAATATAATTGTAAGACAAAGAGGAACAAAATTTCATCCTGGCTCTAATGTTGGTTTAGGCAAAGATCATACTTTATTTGCAACATCGGATGGTAAAGTTGTCTTTAAAAAAACACGTATCAGAACTTTTGTATCAGTAATACCCTCTTAATTTTTTTTAAATAAATTACTTTTAATTTTTTTATGAAATTTCTTGATCAGGCAAAAATATACGTTGCATCAGGCAAAGGTGGCAAGGGATGTGTTAGTTTTCGCCGTGAAAAATATATTGAATATGGCGGACCAAATGGTGGTAATGGTGGAAAGGGAGGTGATGTTATATTTATAACTGATCCAAATTTAAATACACTAATTGATTTTAGATACCAACAACATTTCAAAGCTAAAAAAGGCAAAGATGGAAAAGGAAAAAATCAAACAGGAGCTGATGGTCAAGATTTAGTTATAAAAGTTCCACCTGGAACAGAAATTTATGATGAAGATAAAAAAGTTTTGTTGGCAGATTTAACAACAAAAGATCAAAAAACAATTCTGGCATATGGAGGAAAAGGAGGATTAGGAAATAATCATTTTAAATCATCCACAAATCAAGCACCACGTAAATTTACTTATGGTGAGGAATTAGAAGAAAAATGGTTATGGCTCTCACTAAAATTATTCGCTGATGTGGGTATTATTGGAAAGCCAAATGCCGGAAAATCTACGTTGCTATCTAAAATATCTGGGGCTCAACCTAAAATAGCTGATTATCCCTTTACAACAATACATCCAGTTCTTGGAGCTATAAAAAAATTTGACCAAGAAATCATCATAGCAGATATACCAGGTCTAATTGAAGGCGCTCACGAAGGAAAAGGGTTAGGTGATCAATTCTTAGCACATATTGAAAGATGCGAGGTTCTTCTTCATATCGTTGATTGTTCTGAAAAAAACTTTATTGATGATTATAATATTATTCGCAATGAAATAACAAAATATGGAAAAGATCTTGTTGAAAAAAAAGAATTAATTGCTTTTAGCAAGTCTGATTTAATTCCTGAAGATAATAAAGAATTATCTGAAATAATAGAAAAAAAAATAGGAAAAAGACCATATTTTTTCTCAAATATTTCAAATGATGGTATTGAAGATTTAGTAATGGCTCTCTTTGAGCAATGTTCGAGTAATAATGATAAACAAATTTAAAAAAATTGTAATTAAAATAGGTTCATCTTCCATCATAAATGAAAAAACAGGTAAAGTTAAAATCAAGTGGCTTGATTCTCTTTGCGAAGAAATTGTATTATTAACCAATGAAAACAAAAAGATTGTCATTGTTTCTTCTGGAGCTATCGCTCTGGGCAAAAAAACTATCTCAAATCATAAAGTAATAAGACGCTTAGAAGATAAGCAAGCTGCTGCTGCAATAGGGCAAATTGAACTTGCTAATTGTTGGCAACAAGCACTAAGGAAAAATAATATTAACAGTGCACAATTATTATTAACTCTTGAAGATAGTGAAATACGAAGAAGATATCTTAATGTAAGAAAAACAATTTCATCACTCCACAAAAATAAAGTCATCCCTATTATTAATGAAAACGACACGGTAGCTACTGAAGAAATTCGCTACGGCGACAATGATAGATTGGCTGCTAGAGTGGCGCAGATGATAGATGCTGATTTACTAATTATGTTAAGTGATGTTGATGGATTATATACTGAAAGCCCAATAAAAAATGCAAATGCAAAAAAAATAAATGATATTAATGAAATTAGTAAATCAATAGAAAAAATGGCAGATTCAAAACATTCTAAATTGGGATCAGGTGGTATGACTACTAAAATTTGGGCTGCTAAAATTTGTATGGACTCCGGATGCACAACAGTTATTGCTAATGGACATAAAATTCATACACTGAGTAAAATTAATAAAAAAAATTCAACGTGGTTTCATGCCTCAAAATCTCCTAGTTCCTCTCGAAAACAATGGTTACTAAATCATCTACATCCATCTGGAATAATAATTATAGATAATGGTGCAACAAAAGCTATTTTTCAAAATAAAAGTCTTCTTCCTGCAGGTGTAATTAAAATAAAAGGAAAATTTAGTCGAGGAGATGTAATTAGCGTGACCAATATAAAAAATAAAAAAATTGGTATTGGTGTAACTGCTTACGACTCCCATGATGCAATAAAAATTATAGGAAAAAATAGTAAAGATATTAAACATATTTTAGGATATGATGGCAGAGATGAATTAATTCACAAAGATGATTTAGTAAAAATAATCTTATGAACTCATTTGAAATTATCAAACAATTAGGAATTAATGCAAAAAAAGCAGCGGTTGAACTTGCCAATATTCATAATGAGCAAAAAAACAATGCACTTAATAATCTTAAGGAAGATTTAAAAAATTTTTCTTCAGAAATAATTGAAATTAATAATAAAGATATTGAAAATGCTTATGTTATGAAGTCATCTCCTGCAATAATTGATCGTCTTACTCTTAATGAAGATAGAGTTGATGAAATGGTTAAATCTCTAGATGAAATAATTAATTTAAAAGATCCAACAGGAATTGTGCTTTCTGAGTGGGATAGGCCTAATGGATTGCATATCCAAAAAGTTTCAGTCCCTCTTGGAGTTATTGGCTTTATTTATGAATCAAGACCCAATGTAACTGTAGATGCCTCTGCTATTTCTATTAAGGCTGGAAACTCTATTATATTAAGAGGAGGAAAAGATTGTTTTCACTCATCGCAAAAATTAAATGAAATAATAAATAAATCATTTGATAAAGCTGGATTACCAGCAAATAGTGTACAAATGGTACAGACAGCAAACAGGGCTGCTGTGGATGAAATGATTAAATTAGATTCATATATTGATGTCATTATTCCTAGGGGTGGAAAAGGATTGATTCAAAACATTAAAGAAAAAAGTTCAATACCGGTCATAAAACATCTTGATGGAATCTGTCATGTATATGTTGATAAAGATGCGGATATTTCTATTGCAAAAGAAGTTATTTTTAATTCTAAAATGCGTCGCCCCGGAATTTGTGGTGCTGTTGAAACTTTACTTATTGACAAAGCTATATCAAAAAATTCTATGGCATTATTAACTAATCTTGTAGAGGCGAAGTGTGAGATAAGGGGAGATTTTTTTATACAATCTTTGGATAACAAATTTAATAAAGCATCAGAAGAAGATTGGAGAACTGAATATTTAGATAAAGTTATTTCTGTAAAAATTGTTGATGGTGTAAGTGGAGCAATTGATCATATAAATAATTATTCCTCAGGTCACACCGAATCTATAATTACCGAAAATTCCAAAACATTTGAGAAGTTTTATAAAAATATTAATAGTGCTATCATTTTACAAAATGCTTCAACGCAATTTGCTGATGGGGGAGAGTTTGGATTTGGTGCGGAGATAGGAATTTCAACTGATAAATTACATGTCCGCGGACCTGTTGGTTCAGAGCATTTAACAAGTTTTAAGTATGTTGTTCAAGGTAATGGTCAGGTGAGACCCTAGTTGAAGCGTATCGGTTTACTTGGAGGGTCTTTTGATCCGCCCCACAAAGGTCACGTATACATTTCTGTAGAAACAAAAAAATTATTCCAAATTAATGAAATTTGGTGGCTAGTAACTCCGCAAAATCCACTGAAAATTTCTGAACCAGCTACATATCAAGAAAGAATAAAAAATTGCAAAGAAATATCAAAAGACAAGCCAATTTTAATAAAAGAAATAGAAAAAAAAATTAATTCCAAATATACTTATCAAACATTGGACTATTTGCTAAATCATTATACTAATATTAAATTCTTTTGGATAATGGGTGCAGATAATTTAATTAATTTCCACAAATGGCAAAAATGGCGGCAAATTCTTAAAGAAGTTTCTATTGTAGTTTTTAAAAGGCATGGGTATAATAATCAGGCCTTGAAAAGTATCGCCTGTAAGACATTTACTAACTATCGAATAAATTCTCACCAAATCAATAAAAATCATTTTATTAAACTTCCATCTTGGGCATGGATTGACAATAGAGAAATAAAAATTTCATCAACAGAAATTAGACAACAACGATTATTGTTAAGAGGAAAAAATTAATAACAAAAATAAATTGGTTAATGTTGTCAACAACATTCTAGATGATTTAAAGGCTGAAAAAATCAATATAGTTGATATTCATCATAAGACTTCTATTGCTGATTATTTTATAATTGCTACATGCAGATCAACCAGGCATACAAACGCCACTGCTGAGGAACTTATTAAAAAACTAAAACAGATTGGTATTGCATGTTCCAGTCCTGAAGGTCGCCCAACATGCGATTGGGTTATAGTTGATGCAGGATCGGTTGTAGTTCATTTATTTAGATCTGAAATTAGAGAATTATACAATCTTGAAAAATTATGGGATATGAGCTTTGATGTAGTAGAAAATAGACTGACTTAGCTATATAGATATTAAAAAAATACTAATGAAAAAAATTTTCTTAAATTTCCTCATATTAATAACATGTATGTTCGCTCTCACCAGCCATGCTGCTTCCAAAAATAAGGAGACATATGAATATCTTGATTTATTTGGCCAAATATTTGATCGTGTTCGATCAGGGTATGTTGAAGAAGTCAGCGATGAAGAACTGATTGAAAAAGCAATTGACGGAATGCTAACAGGCCTTGATCCGCATTCGGGTTATATGAATGAAGAAGTTTGGCAAGAAATGCAAACAGATACCAAAGGAAAG
>Ga0187827_10003543_pt1 | contig 20093 bp, 16 predicted proteins | sample ETNtaG_39_FD_167969 | JGI IMG/M metagenome (GOLD analysis project Ga0187827, IMG submission 167969) | Marine microbial and viral communities from oxygen minimum zone, Eastern Pacific Ocean - ETNP2014_SV_150_PacBio MetaG (Illumina Assembly) | ecosystem: Environmental > Aquatic > Marine > Hypoxic... | reverse complement strand
TTTCGAAGTCGGTATAGCGGGCGTCCACGTCATGGGCATCGGCCACGTTGTGGAGGGCCTGTTCGTCGAGATCGCAGAGCGCGACGAGCTCGGTGGCGTCGGAGTGGGAGTAGGCATCGGCGTGCATGCGACCGACCTGACAGCCGACGACAACTGCACGTAACGGAGTTGTAGGGCTCATGTTGCTGCTAGCAAAGGTAGCAATGGGTGGTTTGGTACAGAGGGTTGTTCGTGAGGCATGTTGAGTTACAGAGTCTGGACGGCTTCCTAGATGAGCAAGGGGCGGAGTACATCAGGCCGATTATTACGGGGGCTGTTGACGATTGAGGAAATTGGATTGGCCACTAACAGGTCTTCCCCTGGAGCCTTGAGCAGTGGTTTTAGCGCTGCTGCATTGGCCGTGGGGTTTAGCCACGTATCCCATGTTCTATTTTCAAGGAATACCGGCATCCGGTTGTGGTACTGAGCCATCCAGTTGGAAGGAGCACAAGTAATGATGGTGCAGGTATTTCCGAATTCTGGATGGGATTCCCAGAGTCCGGCCATCATCAGTAATGCTCCGTTCGTTTGATAGATGTGCCAGGGTTGACGTGGCGTTTTGGTCCCGGTCCATTCGTAGAATCCACTGGCCGGAATCAGACAGCGACGATGCCTGAAGGCATTTCGAAACGAAGGTTTGGTGTCCAGGGTTTCCGAGCGTGCGTTGATCAGACGGGATCCCATCCGAGGGTCTGTAGCCCAGGATGGGAGGAGGCCCCATCGGAACACGCCGATCTCACGTTCGCGATCTTGGGTGGCGGCGGCGATCGCATGGGTTGGCGCAATGTTGTAGTCGGGAAGCCTGATGGACGTTTCCAGCAGGTCAGGAATCTTGGCCTGCAACACTTGGGCTACTTGCCGCATGTTGCTCGTTACATTAAATCTTCCGCACATCCGGCAGGCTCGGGCGATAGATAACGTTAGCCTACCTCTACGAGAGATATCGGTGTCGCGAGTTGTCGGTTGTTCCTGTTACCGATTATTGTGGATATTCCGTCGGACACTTCCATGGGAATGTGGTGATGGCGAAAACTATTGCCGTAATTGGCGCTCTTGATACAAAGGGTGATGAATTCGCGTTTGTGAAGCGTGAAATCGAGCATCGTGGACATCACGTAGTAATGGTCGACACGGGTGTTGTCGGACAGCCTGCCTTCAAGCCCGATGTTGCTGCTCACCATATTGCTGATGCCGGGGGAACCTCTCTACAACAGCTTAGGGAGACTGCGGATCGTGGCCAGGCAATGAACACCATGGCTGACGGTGTTGCCAAAGTGGTCGAGCAGCTCCATCGAGACGGAAAAATCCATGCCGTCCTGGGAATGGGAGGCGGAGCAGGCACTGCGTTGGGGACCGCAGCTATGCGATCGTTACCGGTTGGGGTACCGAAGGTCATGGTCAGCACGGTCGCGTCTGGTGACACCAGTGGATACGTTGGTACGAGGGACGTCGTGATGATCCCTTCGGTTGTTGATGTGGCCGGTATCAATCGGATCAGTGCCCGTATTTATGCGAATGCGGTGGGCGCTGTGGTCGGGATGGTTGAAACGGTGGCGCCTCCGGTGGACGAGAAGCCGATGGTGGCCATGTCAATGTTTGGTAATACGACACCAATTGCGGAGCGTTGTCGCCAAACGATGGAATCTCATGGCTACGAGGTGCTGGTCTTTCATGCAACCGGCACTGGTGGACGGACGATGGAAGATATCGTTGCGGGCGGCTTTGTGTCTGGCGTGCTGGACATTACGACGACTGAGTGGGCTGACGAGCTTATGGGTGGCGTCATGGCGGCTGGTACGAGTCGGCTGGATGCGGCGGCCTCTAGCGGCGTACCACAGGTTGTTGTCCCCGGTTGTCTTGATATGGTGAATTTTTGGGGTATTGACACCGTGCCTAAGGAGTATCGGGACCGTCGTCTGTACCAGTGGAATTCCAACATCACGCTGATGCGAACAACCCCGCAGGAAAATGCAGAACTGGGTCGAGTGCTGGCTGACAAGGTCAATCGGTCGTCGGCTCCTGTTGCACTATTCCTTCCGCTGAACGGCCTTTCGATTCTCGGTGGAACTGACGGGGAGTTTTGGTGGCCTGAGGCCGACAAGGCCCTATTCGATGCGATTGTTGAACATACGCGCGAGGATATTCCCGTGTATAAGATGGCGAACAATATAAATGACGATGATTTTGCTGATGCCGTTGTGAGCAAGATGCTGGAATTTTTGTCCTGACAACGCATTTCGGGGTTGGTGACTCTAAGGGATAGCCATGACGAGAAAGAAAGGATGGTCACATGCCGTTTGTTACACGCGATGAAGCCTTAAGTCGATTGCGGGCCACGGTGGCGGCTGGGCATCCGATCGTTGGATGTGGCGCCGGGACTGGTATTAGCGCCAAGGTTGCTGAACAAGGTGGCGCCGATCTCATCATCATTTATAACTCGGGTCGTTATCGCATGGCTGGCCGTGGTTCGTTGGCCGGATTTATGCCGTATGGCGATGCCAACGCCATCGTGGTGGACATGGCTGCTGAGGTGCTCCCCATAGTTCAATCGGTCCCTGTCTTGGCTGGCGTGTGCGGCACGGACCCTTTTCGATTGATGCCGACGTTTCTTGAACAGCTCAAGGGAATGGGGTTCGACGGCGTCCAGAACTTTCCGACGGTCGGGATGATTGATGGGGATTTTCGCCAGGGCCTTGAAGAGACGGGGATGGGTTTTGCATCCGAAGTTGAACTTGTTCGGATAGCCCATGATTTGGACATGCTTACGTGTCCGTATGTATTTGATGAGGAACAAGCTGTGCAGATGGCTAGGGCTGGGGCGGATGTCTTGGTGCCGCATATGGGCTTGACGACTAAGGGGACGATTGGTGCCCAGACCGCACTCACGCTTGAAGATGCGGCGGATCGGGTACAGCTGATTCACGATGCGGCAACAGCTGAACGATCGGATGTGCTGGTGCTATGTCATGGGGGGCCGATCGCTGAACCTGCCGATGCGCAATTCGTGCTGCGGCACACCAAGGGAGTAGCTGGATTTTTCGGAGCATCAAGTGTTGAGCGATTGCCAACCGAGGTTGGGATTCGTCAGCAGGTCGAATCATTTAAAGCGATGCAGGTCTGAGGTCGGTAGCGGTCAGATGGGCGTCACCCGAGGTTTGATTGCTCGCACGCCCATATTTCTGAGCCCGGGTTCTTGAGGGTCAACTATGAAGCCGTTTGTGGAGCGAGTTCAGATTTGGACCCCCGAGCCTGAGACTGCTAAAGAGCACGTCTATCTGCAGTTGACTCGGTCAGGCGCAATCATTGCGCTTGGGACTGCATTGCCTCGTGCCCGGTTGCCCGGTGGAGCCGATCACGGATTTCCTTGGCTGCATTATCGCTTCCGAAGCGTAGACAGGGGCCAAACATGGCAATTGCATGAACGAAACTGGTGGGAGCCTGAAAAGCGGGGACGGCTGGCGAGTGTTGTCGATCACGAGACGGGTGAAATCTTTGTGTTTACGCAGGGCACGTGGCCGCTACAGGATGATCGGGGTCGACCGATGTCCGAGAGTTGGATGATCACCAACTACCGACAGGGTCGGCAGATGGGTGCGCGTCTGACGATGGAGTCCAGTCGTGATGACGGACAGACTTGGATAAGCACTGATATCACTGATCAGTTTTATACGTACCCGAATGCCGGTCTAGCATGGTTTATCGGTGGTGGTATTCAGCTGGTTCGTGGTCCCTACAAGGGTCGGCTGCTCATTCCAGCAAGATATTTCACGGGTGATTGGCAGGAGGCTGATCCTGCAAAGCACAATATCCTCTATCACCACCCGGCCCTTGGTGCGGTCTACGATGACGGTATTGGGCAGGTTGCCCAGGTGCTTGATGAGCAGGCGCATAACGCGGTGATCTACAGCGACGATCACGGTAAGACCTGGCAATGGGGTGGTAGCTCTCAGGGATTCGTTGGCGAGGCGTGTATTGTTGAACTCGCTGATGGATCGGTTTATATGAATAACCGTAATCATGATCCGCGGTCATTGGGGTATCGGTCGTGGTGTGTGAGTCGGGATGGTGGTGAAACGTTTTCGGAATTTGGGGTGCACGAGGAACTCGTCGAAGGTCGGTGTCATGCTGCGGTTACTCGATATGTGGACCCCACGACTGACAAGGTGGGATGTCTTCTGTTTTCCAATCCGGCGAGTTTTGAAGGTGTTAATCAACTGCACACTCGCGAGATAGGTTCCGCTGCACGCAGAAACATGACCGTACGAGCTAGTTATGACGAAGGGAAAACGTGGCCTGTATCCCGACTCCTGAGCCGTGAAGCTGGGTATTCATCGCTGGTCGTACTGGGCGATGGAACCATCTTGTGCGGGTTTGGGCATTGGGTATATCGGTTTAATCTGGCGTGGTTAGAGGCGGGTGGTTGAGTTGCTCAGGTCGTCAGTAAGATCTGGTGCACCTGTCCGCTGACGCTTGTGGATGGCAGGTTTGCTTGGTCACTCTAGAATCAGGACGAGTCTCCAGTTCACCTTCTCATCGGCTGTAATAGAAATGGTGATCTGTCCGGCTTCCAACGCCGGTGTGGCATAGGTAGACATCCCGCTCGTGTTTGCTGGCCGGCTATAGAGTCCCCGGGTACCGGACGAACCATCACTGATTGCGACGTCGATGGGGCCTCCGTCTGCCGCGATAGCGAGCACGTAGTTGGAATCTACACTGACGGGGCCGAGTGTGTGAGTTCCCGAGTTCGTAAATTCGCCAACGATCTTTCGGTCTGAGGCCAAGGTGTTCGCGTCAGGCAGGACGGGGGTTTCAGCGGATGCTGGGGCATTTTGTGCTGGCGATTGGTTTGATGACGGATCTCTAGCTTGCAGCCATACATAATGGTCTTCGTTGTCTTCATTTGCGCGCTCGACAAAGAATTCACCGTCGCACAGCAACGGACTTGACGCGCGCTCTTCTGCAGAGACGATGAAATCATTTCGGACCACGTTGGCCAATTTCTGGTACTCCAAGACCACCTCATCTGTCATGAACTCGAAGATCGAGTGCATTTGGACGGTGGCTTTACATCCAGGGAGCGAGTTCATCGGAAATTGTGATCTGGTCGCGGCCGAGTTGCAGGGTGCAGGAACACCATTTCCATCAAGATGTCGCTTGATGCTGATTTCGCCGAGACCGTAACCGATTAAGTCCCCGGCTTTGACCCGGTATCCGGGTGACGCGGGCCTGGCGGTGCCCATCATCCGGCTCCTTGCATCGGCTCGAGGTACAGCGGTGATGATCTGGTCAATGGGGTTTAGGTGCATGTGTTTGATCCATACATTCGGTGCGGCGTCTGGGCGGATGATGATGTTCCAGTCACGATAATCGGACGGCGGTTTCCCCCCAGTCTTGTTGATGTAGTCGACCTTCCACGCGTCAGCTTCTGACCCACTGGGTTCGACGACGTAGAAAACAAAGCCGTCAACAGCTGAATAGATCGGCTGTGTAAATCTGGTGCCGTAGAAGTCAACGAGATTGAAATAATGTTTCATCGAGCAACACGTTTCGAAAGAATCTGAAAAGTCATGGCCTGCTGCAGACCGGAATCTGGAGACTGACGCCACATCGCTGAGGTCAATATGTGAGGCCGTGATGAATGGGGGCAGGGTGGTACTCGCCCATGTCTTGAGGTCAGCCGCTAACCCTCCCGGACCAAACTGATGATCCGGGTTTTCGGTAGCTGTCGGCGACGCCGTTTGTTCTTTCGATGGTGATGCAGGTCGGGTGGTCGCCGTGGGAGACTCGGCTTTTGTAGCTGTCGTCGGAAGGGACGGGGTTACAGGTGTGGATGTCGTGGTTGGTCCGGACGGTCGGGTGGGCTGTGGCCGATCAGTTGAGGTAGTGGTGGTTGGTGTCACTGAACGTATGCGAGGTTGAGGTGCGACTCGTGAAGTTTCACGAACGGGAGTTGTAACAGAACTTGTTGCCGATGCAGTGCGGGTAGGAGCGGTGGCTGCGTTAGCAGCGACTTGGGTCTGTTCCGGGGCTGTGGGTGCATCGGTCGGCCCGGTGTCACCGCAGGCGAGCAGTCCGGCGGCACCAATAATTAGTGCGAGCCGTATCAGGAGGGGAGGGGCCACAGCTGAATCGACCGTACCTTTAGCGAGGATGGCAACTGCACGATCTTAAGATGGTTTCACGTTTTTTACTTGTCGATGCCGAAAAGTACAGCTTCGAATAAACGCTTGGTCGTAACAGTTTTTGGTTACTGTTTCTTTTCTTGGTTCTTCATGGTTTCGAAGCCGCCACCGCCACAAAACCCTCCAACACGGCCACTACCGCCGCATTTTTCCGGATTAAGCCCAGAGAAATCTCGCTTTAACTCTTTTTCTCCTCCGCAGGCAGCTTGTGTAACGCCAAGTAGGATGGCGCCAGCTAGAAGCAACACTGGCAGCAGCGATGTCGTCCTCCGGTTATGGGTCTCAAGACCAACTTTCATGTATCCGGCCGTTCCAAGGATGTGGTTTGACGACTAGCTTACCGCGGCTCCTCTTGGATGGAAGTGTTCTAAGCCAAACCACAAGGTGTCGATGCCGCATATATCGTTGCGGTATCCGATCCTATTCCTATAACGCGTTAAAGTCTGGAACATCCACACCGGCTCCGTCCTGCATGGCGGACTCGTGAGCTGCAATTCCGGCTCCAGTCCAGTTAGCCGCAGTAATTGCATCTATCGCTGGTGGTCGGTCCTCTACGATTGCTCGAACAAACTCGTGTACGAGATGCGGATGTGATCCGCGGTGCCCCGCACGATCTTCTGCTGTTGGCTGTGTGAACCGGGAAATTTCCGCTGGCAACAAATCAGGTCGATCAGGTGCTGTGAAGCGTTCGCTGGTCACTTGCATGCCCTGCAGTTCTGTAGACCGCGCCGATTTATCAGCCCCTCTAGGTAGTTCTGTCATTCGAAACACAATGGATGGATCATCCTCGAGTTGCTGCCACTCAAATGAGGCATGTTCTCCGTAGACGCTAAAGCTTTCTGTCACGGCTCGGGCGGTCTGGAAGAGAGACTTGGTTACTTCCGCAGCTACATCGGTTCCCTCGAGCCGAAAGATCGCCGTTTCTACAGGAAATGGATTCCCATAGTGTTCTTCTAACTCGGGTCGCATGCGGCCCGAGCCAAAACAGTGGACGTGACTTGCTCGTGTGTTGGCTAAGGCCAACACGGGTGCGATCGCATGTGTTCCATAGAACATTGGTGGAAGCCCCCACCAATATCGGGGTAATGAGCCTGGGTGACGTCCCCAGCTTTCCATGGCCTGGTAGTGGGTGCCACGAAGGAATTGAATGCGTCCTAGCCGACCTTGTGCCACTTGTTCCTGAGCCCATAGGAATTCTCGGGTTCGTACCGCTGTTTCCATCATCATGTAGGTCTTTCCGGATGTGCGTTGGGCTTTGATCACTGCCTCAATGTCGGCAAGATTCAGCGCCATGGGTACGGCACACGCACAGTGTTTTCCGGCTTGTAGGGTTGATTGAGACTGCTCGGCGTGTATCGGAATCGGTGTTGCGAGATGTACGGCGTCTATCTGGTCATCAGCTAACACTGCGTCTAGATCACGTCGCTGTTCTTGAACGTTAAATCTTCCCGCCATCTGGCCCGTAACTTCGGGATCGGTATCGCAGATGACGACCTGTGATACGTCTGGATGGTTCGCATATAAAGGAATAAACTCGCCGCCGAACCCTAGTCCAACAACCGCGATGGTGAGTTTCTTGCTCACGAGTGGGATACCTTCTTTGCGCCGAAGGGAAAAACCTTTCTTTTTCTATTCTCCTGTGGACCGGCTAGCTGTTACGAATGATCTGGATTGTCACCTGAGTTAGTTGCTCCAATTGTAGTCGAGGGATGGACTCGTCTGTGGAATGCATGTCTCGATACCCGGTGCCCAAGATGGCCGTTTGGACACCTTTTTCATTAAAGTTCTGCGCGTCGCTGCCGCCAAACGTGTGTACGTGTCGAGGCTCTAGACCGGCAGCCCGAATTGCTGTATCGGCCAGCACAATTGCTGGATGATCGTCGCTGAACTGGGCTGGAGAAAACCGACCGTCGTGCTGGATATCTACTCGTCCATCGAGGGCGGCCGCAGCGTCTTCGGCAGCCTGTTGCATGGTGGCGATCTGCCGGTCGAGCACGGCCTGGTCGAGGCCCCGGGCCTGGCCTACAAGCGTGGCTTCGGGAGGCACAATATTTGCGGCCTGTCCGCCTGAGACGACGCCCACATTGGCCACGGTCAGTTCATCGATTTGGCCGAGGGGCATATGGTCGATGGCCCGGGCGAGCATGGCGATGGCGCTGATCCCGTCGGCGGCTTCAATGCCAGCGTGGGCGGCCTTGCCGTGGAAGGTGGCTGTAAACGAATAGGATCCTGCCTGCTGGCTAACGACTTCTCCGACTGGTCCTCCTCCATCCAGGACCAGGCCGACGCGGGCCTCGATGTCGTTGGGGTCAAAGGCGTCGGCACCGAACTGGCCGACTTCTTCGCCAACCGTGAACACCAGGTCGATTGGTCCATGCGGGAGACCGGCCGCATGGACGGTGGCTACGGCTTCGACGATGGCAGCCACCCCGGCCTTATCGTCAGCGCCAAGTACGCTGGACCCATCGGAGTAAATCGCATCAGGTTTGACGACCGGGCACATCTCGGGGGTGGGTTGCACGGTATCCATATGGGCGTTGAGCATGATGGGGGCAGAGTTCTTGTCGTTGGCGGGCCATCGGCCGATCAGGTTCCCAATGGCATCCTGGCGACATATCACGCCGGCCGCTTCAAGACGTGGTTGGATCAGTGCAACAACGCGATGTTCGTTGCCCCAGTAACTATCGACACGGAGGATTTCGAGAAAACTTTCGAGGAGGCGCTGGGTGTTAAGTGGGATGAGTTCGTTGTCGACGGAACTGGACGCAGCCATGAGTGAGAACTCTCCTTATGTGCTGGATGTCTCTAATGAGGTCTAGGTCCAGTCCTGAGAGACTATCGTAGCTGGGTCGTTTTTACTGTCATTTCGCGAGCTGCGAGGGGGATCGAGTCGTCCGTTTTACGTGCGTCGTTTTACTATGCGTGGCGACCCCGCAATGCTGGTGTAATCGGTCTATGGGCGCCTGAGATCCATTTATATGGTTGATCAAGTACTACAAGTGGTTCCATTCCTCATTCTTTTCCTTGTGTTGCTTGTGGTGACGGTAGGCGGGACCGTGCTTCTCGGCTCGAGCATTCCACTTACCGGGAGCTCGAGAATTGCGGTTGGCTTGGCAGTGGGCCTGAGTGTTTGGATCGTTCTGGTGGCCATGCTCGGTATGGTCTTTCCGTTTCAGATAGCAGCAGTGGTCCCGGTAGTGGCGTTGGCGATGATCGGGAGCGTGGGAGCTGTTCGCAATTTTCTTCAACGCGACCAACGCGTGAATCGATCTGTTGTGCGAGCTGACGTCACATTGGGGGGATTACTTGCGATTGTTGCGATTGGTACATACGTGGCCTGGCATGCTTCCACCTTCGGAGGTACGTCGGAGGAGAACTTGTTTTTTCACTCCGCGATCGCCGGACTGATTGCTCGCGGAGATTTCCCGCCGGTTCATCCGCTGGAACCTGATTCCCAGCTTGCGTACCGACTTGGATTTCATCTCCTAGTCGCTGCGATACAGGTTGTCACTGGCGCCCATATTGCATTTGCTATGGGGATCTCTGTCGTTGTATCGGTAACGCTTGCCACATGGCTGGTGTATGCCTTGGCGACGAGATATGGATTGGACGGGTGGCTAGCGAAGCTTGCCGGGGGAGCTTTTTTCTTGGCCGGTCCGGCAAATTGGCTAGCCCTTCCTGCAGCTGCTCGGCAGTTCAGCGGTTCTGCTGTTCGTGGAGATCGGTATATGCAGGCGCTTGAGGGTGTGGAATCGAGCGTCGTCAACGGTATTGGGGTGATCAAGCAGGTAGAGACGAATGTTTCGCTTGTTGCGGGTTACATGCCGGTGATTGCGGCCTTGGTACTGCTCGCACCCTTGAACCGGAGCTCTCGAGGTTATGGGGCCAAGGTATTAATCCTTGCGGGTGTATTGCTTGGGTATGCGCTTTCGACTAACGAGGCGGTATATGCCGTGGTTGTTGGAGGTGTCGGTCTGGCGGTTTTACCTGGTCTTCGACGTCTTGGTTCCGACCTTGTTCGTTGGATCGGTGCTTGTGTGATTTCTGTACCCATAGGATTGCTGGCTGGCAGCTTGCCTGGAACGCTGATCATGGCGGGTCGTCCATCGCCTGCGGCGCTCCAACTAGATTTGACGCATCTCGGTCAACTGCCTGGTATCGGATGGCTCGACACAACGGCGACCAGCCTCTACTTTTCATCGGGAGCGAACTTAAAGTTTCCGGCACTCTGGAATCTTGCGGTTCTCGGCGAATATTGGTGGATCGGTGTCGCGATTTTGGTAGGAAGTGTTGTCGCGTTTCGTGGTGATGGGGTGGCCCGACTGCTGGCTCTTATAGTGATCGTGGGGGTTGTTGTTCCCCAGGTGGTTACGGTTACAGCGTTTCCATGGGATGGCTTCCGTTTTTTTGCGGCGGTTGTTCCGATTGCTGGAATTCTGGTGGCATACCTCGTTGCATGTGCTTGGTCGGCTCAAGGCTCGGTTATTCGTGTCGGCCCCAGGCGCGTCGGAGCATTAATGTTGTTGGCCGCTGCGATTGGAAGCGCCTCACTGGCATCGGCAATGTGGCCAGTTAAATTATCGAAGTTGGAAAACCCATCGATAACTGCTGAGGGCAAGACGACTCAGGAGTTGTGGCAGTTGCCGCCTGGAAGGCGAGTGCTAGTCATTGGCGGAGCGACATCCTTTGATGAGTTGAAGGTCAGCGAGTTCCCGGTAGCCATGTCGAAATACGTACTCGGGTGGGGAGGGCAGCGTGTGCCAATGGGACACGATCGTTACAACCAGCCCGATAGGTATAGACAGGACTATATTGAGGCCAGTTCGAAGCTGGATCTTGACGCGATATATCGTCTTGGTATCGACGTCGTATACGTCAGCCCCGATTCGCTAACCGAGCAACAGCAGTCAATGCTCAACATTTTGATTGACAAAGGCGTTCTTGAACGAATCTTTTCAGTTGACTCTGGTGGCGGAGGTCGGGCGCTATATCTCGTTGGACAGGCCACGTGAGTGTTCCTAAGTCCGGGATAGTTTTCCGAACCGTCGTCGCGATCGTTACTGTGTGGCTTGTTCGATCGGCATTGATGGTGCCTCTCACAATTCCAATGACGGACGATTACGCAATTCGTAATCGTCAAGGTCCACTCTCTCCAGATGCGCCGACTGCACAATCACTTCATGTGCCATCGAACGGTCTTTCCGGGGTATTTGTCCCGGTGCTAGTGGGGGCACCGAATGGAACCCGCGAGTTGCTTGATGTAAACGTACGTCTACGTGGTCATGTGGGTACGCTTTGGCAAGGCCCGATGGAGGTGGTCTCGTCGGGTGGTGGTCATCAGGGTCTGGCAATTAATTTCGATCCAATTACGAGCTCCGCTGGACGAATTATCCAACTTGCATTTCGACCGGCCGAGGACTCGCAATCACCGTTGTTTCTGGCTACTGTCGGCCGCTCTTCCCTGGCCGCTGGACCACTGCGTATTGGCAAGGACGAGCGTCATGAGGATGTACAGATCTCTGTACAACTAATTCAGACGTCAACAATTGCATCGGTGCTTGGGCAGGCGATCAGGATGTCCCCACATATCGTTTTAGTTTGGATCGCATGGCTTGGGGCCATCGTGTCGATTGTATGGATGCTTAGTGGGTTTGTGTGGGGTGTACGCCGATTGAAACGCTTCGATCGGTTGTTGTTCAGCTTGGCAGTTGTGCCAGCGACGGTGATGGTGCTGGGCACATGGTTGTTTTAGATCTGCCCGGCGGTTCTCAGCGTGTATCACGTGCTGTGGAGGCGGGTGCGTGAAGCTAATACTGCTTCCGGTGCCCCTTCGTGAGCCGAGATTTCGACGGCTGTGGTTTGGTTCGATCACGATCGCGTTCAGCGAGTGGCTCGAACGGCTTGCACTTGGGTGGCTGGTGCTGGAGCTTACGAATTCTATTTTCCTCTCGACGCTCGCTTTCGCTGTTCGGAACATGCCCAGCATGTTCTTGGGACTGTTTTCCGGTGCAGTCGCCGATTTGTTTCCCCGACAGCGGTTGATCGCGTTTATGGCGGGATTTCGCGCAGTGACGATATTGAGTATCGGCGGGCTGGCGCTAAGTGATGATCCCATCACGTGGGTGATTCTGGTGCTGGCAGCGGTAGGTGGAGCGACCAGAACTGTGGAGATTCCGGCAACGCAGGCATTAATCAGCGACATTTTTGGTCGCGATGGGACGCCTCGTGCGATCGGGATACATGGATTTGGCGTGCGGATGATCAGCCTATTTGGGGCCTTGGCGGCGGGTTTTTCCATTCAGGTGATGGGGTCTGCGAGCCCATTCTTTCTAGGTGCAACTTTTCTTTTACTGGGGGCCGTGGTGGTATGGGGTATACCTGTGCTCAGGCCGCTGAGGCCTCGCTGGTCCGGGCTATGGCGCGAAACGATAGACGGTGTTCGAATAATGCGTAAGACCCCGGTTGTGATGGCTGTTCTTATGCTGGCCTTTATGACTGAGATTTTCGGGTTTTCGTATAACGCCCTGCTACCGGGGTTTGCGGATCGTTCAATGAATGTGGGTCCGGCCGGGCTGGGGACACTGACGTTCGCGTCGGGCATTGGGGCGCTCCTCGGGATGGCGATCGTGGCCTCGTATGGATTCCGAATGGTCGCCCTGCGAACTGTAATCGTGGTGATGATTTGTTTCGGATGCTTGCTGGTGGGATTGGCATCGATGCAGTCACTCCCGATAGCTTTGCTGCTACTCGTAGGGATCGGTACTGCAACCGCGTTGCTTGATGCGATCGGGTGGGCGTTGCTGCAACGCCACGTGCCTGATGAAATGCGGGGTCGTGTTTTGGGTGCTTGGATATGGGCTATCAGTTTCGGGTGGATAGGTGCCGTGCTCATCGGTGCTGTTGGGGAGATAGCTGGCGTCGATGTGGCGCTGCGTCTTGGAGGTGTTGTGGTCTGTCTTGTGGCTGCTATAGGAGCTTTTTTTGTACGACGGCTTGCCTTATCTGCGGGCGGAGCTACGTAGCACGGCTGCAGCCACAAATGCTCAGGAATTCGTGGTCATCCAACGACGGGTGTTGCTCAGATGAAGGGTTTGGTGGTGACAGGACGCCAGCGCTTGCGATGGCAGATTGCCCGTGCAGGCTTCCCAATTATGGATCTCGCGAAGTTGAGTAATATACGGGCGTCACGTTGACGGCTCTCACCTTAAGGTCTAACGAATAGATGTCTGTGGGTCGAGTGAACCAGTTAGAGTCACACGCCAACCGCGATGAACTTATCGAACACGGTTACACCATCGTGCCGGGGGTGTTTGGCCCAGACTGGTTAAAAGAATTTGGCGACTGGACCTTGGACTATTTTGACCAACACCCTATTGACAGGCGTTATCGGTTTCAAGGCAGCGCTATTCGTGTGTACTCGCCAGATCGTTGGGAACGTGAGGATGCTGCGGTTAAGAACCATCCGGAACTAAAAAGCCGCATCTTGCCGGATCCGATTGCGGATCGATTCTTTCGAGATCCTTCGTTTCAAGCAGCGTGTGAACTGTTGCAGTTTGAAGGATTACAGTCTGAAGGAAAGCTCATTGTGCTATCGAAACCGGCTCACGGCCCTCCGCTCTACTGGCATCAGGATTTTTCCAACTGGAATAGCCCAGAGGCTGCGACGCCTTGGCCGACCATGGTGTTTCTCTCGACCTATCTCACGGATACGTCGAAAGCCAACGGGTGTCTCCGGGTCATTCCTGGAAGCCATCGCCGTCGTGTCGATCTCCATGATGTTCTCCCGGATGCTCATGGAGAAGACGTCCAGGCTTTGGAAGATTTGAACACTCCGGTGTTCGCAGATCATCCCGATGCGGTCGATATCCCTATGAAGGCGGGAGATTTGATAGCTGCGGATGCCCGACTGCTCCATGCGGCGCATCCCAACGGTACCGATGAACGGAGGACACTTGTGCTTGCATGGCACAAGGTCTTTCCGTTTCCTGAGCCACCCAGTTGGTGGACAAGGCCGATCCCTGATGTGGTTCAGGGAGCTGATCCAACGGTTGAATATGAGCCCCGGCGTGCTCCGACCGAATACCTGCGCTAGCCGTAGCGATGAGGGCATTCCTTAGCGGTCAAGCTAGTGCGATCGGTTTCGATGGACATGTGCCGAGTCGACAGCCGTGACTTATGACGTTGTGATTGTTGGTGCCGGGGTTATGGGAAGTGCCGCGGCGTACTGGCTCAGCCGTGCTGGCAAGCGTGTCGCCTTACTTGAGAAACACGAACCGGCCCATGTAGGAGCAGCGTCTGGTGATCATTCTCGGAAGGTCAGGTATCAATATCAGGGGCAAGATATCTACACCGAAATGGTTGCTGAGGCTGTCAAGCTCTGGAACGAATTCGATCGACAGTTGGGAACGGATTTCTACCAGTCGCAAGGGGCGCTCAGCCTGCAATCGGTACCGGCCCATCCGTCGATCACTGCTGATTACGATGGGCTTCAGCGTCTCGGTTTTGAGCCACGGTGGCTGGATTCCAGTCAACTTCGGCGGATGTTCCCCCAATTTTCGAATGTTGATTCGGGTTATTTTGTCGAGGGCCTGGGTGGATATATCGATGCTGCTGGCGCCACGCGCGCGCTTGCACGTGCTGCCGTGGATCTTGGTGCCGAACTCCATTCGGCCACTGAGGTCGTGAGCCTATCTGAGTCAGGCGGATGTGTTTCGGCTGCCGTTGCCCACGATGGACGTTCATTCGAAGGCGAGACGTTTATTGTCGCTCTCGGATCTTGGACGCCTCGCCTTGTTTCGAACCTCTCAATTGACGTCAGGCCAAGTGCGGCCCGTGTGCACTACCTGAAGCCCGAGGACCCCTCGCTCTATGCATTTCCCAGCCTTCCGCCATTTGCCGTCGCGGATACAAACTTTTACGGATTCCCGATTCACTGGCGTGGATCTATGAAGGTGGCCGAGCACGCGATAGGCAGGAGGTTTGATCCAGATGAAGATCGGGAGGGGCCGGATCCGGAAGCATTCTCTAAGTTGCGTGGTTTTCTGCACACGTATATGCCGGGGCTTGCGGATGCTGAGGTGACATACAGCAAGACCTGTACCTACGCGATGACGCCAGATTCTGATTTTGTTATCGATGTTTTGCCCGAGCGTCCGAATGTTCTCGTAGCTACCGGGTTCTCTGGTCACGGATTCAAGTTCGGAATTCTTATTGGCCAAATGCTCTCGGAGTTGGCGGTTCACGGTTCCACCCGGTGGGATATGTCGAGGTTTAGTTTGAGCCGAACTCCGACGGTAGTGGAAGAACCCTGGTAAGCCAGTAGGAACGCTAGGGCAAGGCGGCTGGCGCCATTTGGTGAGGACCGTTGGCGGCCGGGTTTGCACGTGCGAGGGCATAGACTGCGTCCTGTATTTCAAGGATCCGTACGGCTTGGTGAATGCTTGGTTCAAACGGCGTACCCAGACGCAAGGCGTTCAATGCATCTTCAATGATTTCAGAAAATCTCTCGCCATTTCCGTTGTCAGGGATAAATTCAATCCCGCTGGTGGTATGTATTTCGATAATGGGTTGGTGTTGCCGATCGTATCGTTCGAAGACCATTGCGTTTGTTCCAACAAACCGAAAGAAATGGTCGCCAGCGTGTGTTCCAGACGGATACGTATAGCCGGCCTCAATAACCCCGGTGGTGCCTGCAGGTGTGCGTAGAACGCCCATCCCCCAATCTTCAAAAGCTCGCCCGTACATGGCGTTGGACATCACTGCGCCGACAACCTCAACTTCGACATCTCCAAGCACATCCAGAAACGTGTCAATCCCATGGGCTGCTTCGACCGCCCAACTTCCCCCGCCGGAAACAGACGGGTCGTTGTGCCAGTAGGAAGGGGTCGGGTCATACCGTGACGGCGGACCGTTGTTCAGGCGGCTTCCGAAAAGCACCAGGTCGCCTAATCTCCCGTCGGCAAGCATGGTTTTTACCAGTGGAACCAGGCTGCTCTTGCGGTTTGGGAGCGTGCATGCGCTGAACACGTTGTGCCGAAGCGTGGCTTCGGCTACTGGTCGGAGTCGAGAGGCACAGTCGGCGAAGGGTTTGTCGACGAGGTAAGGGATTCGTCGCTCCACACACGCAGCGAGGTGGGACGGGATTTCGATGTGCTTGCCCGAAACCAACGCGACATCTGGATGTGTCGCGTCCAGACACGTACCGACATCCGAATAGCCGGGACAGTCAAACTCCTTTGTCAGGGCATCTCGCGGCGATGTTTCAGCGTCCATGACGCCGACGATCTCATGGCCAAGGGATCGGGCTTGTTGTGCGAGTGAGCGACCGTGATGGCTAAACGACAGAATGACAGTTCGCATGTCAGGCCTCCGATGTGTTCTGTGAATCGTTTACGGGCGGTGTGATAAGAATTTTAATAGCCCCTCGTAGACGATCGGTGGCAATTGCGGTGGGAAGGTCATTGAGAGCTACTCGATGCGTAATGATTTCTCGATAACGAGTCATGGGCCAGGTTCCTTCCGTTGCTTGCGCGACAGCACGTGCGACGTAGGTTGGTCCGAGCGACGCCTTGGATCCAACTACGTGGAATTCCTTGCTAATGAGGTGGTTGAAGTTTGCGATTTGGTCACCAATGAGGCCGATGACGGTTACTTGCCCGCTTCGGGCGACGCTGTCGAAAGCTTTGGAAGCCACTGATCCGGGTCCAGATGCAGCTAGTGACGATGCCGTGATGATGCACAGGTTAGCGCCGACACCATTGGTGATGTCGAGGACACGTGTAACGGTGTCTTCAGTACTGGGGTCGAGGCTATGGGTGGCGCCCCATCGGCTGGCCAGTTGGCGTCGGGAACCGACGGGATCGACGGCGATCAGGGTAGCCGGATTTTCCATACTGGCCGCCATCACTGCGGTTAGTCCCATTTGGCCCAACCCGAATACCGCCACATGATCGCCTGGTGTAATGGGGGATCGGTCCATTGCCCGCAGGATTGTTGGGACCGTGCAGCACAATAGCGCCCCATCATCGAACGATAGTGGCTCGGGCAGCAACGTCAGCACACGTTCGGGCGCGAGCATGTACTCGGCCCACGCGCCGTCTCTTCCGAACCCAAACACGGTCTGGTTCAAACAGAGATTGGTTTGGCCCCGACGGCAGTACGTACAAGAGCCACAATGGACACCAAATGGTCCGGTCACCCGGTCGCCTAGACTGAATGCTGTGACGGATTCGCCGATCGTGACCACACGACCGGCGTATTCGTGGCCCTGGGTAATGTCCCGGGTGGCTGTGATGGTGTGGCGCCCATGGATTTGCTCGAGATCGGTGCCGTCCATGGAACTGGTCAAGACCTGAATCAGTACCTCATCACCGGTCGATTGAGGAACATCGACGTTGGCGACCATTTGTCCTCCATCGGGACTGAGCCGTACGGCTTGCATCAGTTGTGGCGGGTGAAGCATGGCTTTCTGATTCGATGAGCGGCTTTCGAGACAGCGTAGCTTGAAATCGCTGTGCTACGGATTGGTGTCATGGGCACCGATCTGTCCCGAGGCCCACGGTTCCGCTAGCCTGAGACTCGAACGGCGTGAGGTTCTAGGACTCTGGGTTCTTACGGGTCGGAACAAAAATGCCTACGTACCAAATCCCGATGAGCGCCGCGGCGATCACGACCAACTGAATGAGGCTATTGGAGACGATGAACGCGGCGCATAGGCCACTGCTCACAGCGATACACAGGATGATGACGAGCTTGATTCGTTTTGTCAGGCTACGGTGTTTGTACCAGTCCTGAACCGGTGGGCCCAGTAATCGATGGGATAGCAACCAGTCGTGGAGACGCGTTGATCCCCGGGCATAACAGGCGGCAGCCATAATCAGAAAAATGGTTGTGGGAAGGCCCGGTACGACGATCCCAATGAGACCGACGGTTACGCATATTGTGCCGAGTCCGATCAACAGCCATCGCGTTCCCGTCGATTGTGAGAGACGCCCTTCCCGGTGGGTTGGCGCTGGGTTCTCAGCATCATCTCTTTGTTCTGTAGGGAGTGACATGTGGATAGAACTTATTTAGATCGGGGGAGTTAAGGGCAGGTAGCCCATTTCCCCTCTATTATCCGAAGCCATAGGTAGACATAAGTTTTGGGCCAATGCTGGTGGGGACGGTATTTCTGGCATCGAACCGGTTAACGCTTGTGGGCATATTGTAGGTGGTGTTGATGGGAGTTATGCCGGTGAAAAGAGCGACGTATTTCAGTAACGGAAGCTCCACGACCCAACCCCATAGGATTCATTGATCGGTGGTCTCTGAAGTCTGGATGGAGGTCTACGAGGCGATGTACAGCAGACGTTTCACGATGTTTTGTAGGGCTTCCCAGTCATGGCGTGTCAGATCGAATCTCTTTGTTCGGATGATCCAACCGTGAAACTCTTTTTTATGACTTCGTATGGACACGTCCCCGGTTCTACTCACAAATGTGTCGATTTGCTGGTCTTCTGAAAGCGCCCGGGCTAGGCCGGTGCCCCAGTCGTTACCTTTCCAGTCCACCTCCAACACCTTTCCGAATAGCGGAAACGATTTCCTTCGCACGGTACTGATTTTGAATGTCCGGTTATGGGCAATGGGGATCTCAGACGGGATCAGGAACATGAACCACCACTGGGGAGGGCTATCTTTGCCCCGATCCTTTTTGACCACGTGTATGGAGGATATGGGCCCTCCAGCAACATCGATGATTCCAAGGGAGCGCAAAAAAATGCCCCACCAGGGACCTTTGATTTTTTCTTCGGGTCGACCTCGTGGGACCAGCTCTGCAGACATCCCAGCCGATTTGAGGCATTCGGCAAGCTTATCTCTGCTTTTGTCACGCAAACGTTCTTTCAGGTTTTTCATGCGTGGTCAGCCCAATGCGGGTACGACTATATTATTAGTATGGCAGGTTTCCTGGTGGTCCAAGTCACCCTTGTTTCGAGGTGCGTAGGTGGCAGAAGCACAGGGCTGACACCGGCAAGAGAGGAAGGCATGCATGGTCCAATTTCGTCGCCGCAACATGAAGTGCTCGGGGCACGAATATGTGAAGGGTTACGAGGAATTGTGCAGGTATGCGGCGTACAGCCGCACGTCTTCCGGCCTTACACCACCGAAATCGAAACGCAGACGGAACGGCTCCATAGGCGTGATGGTGTCGTGAGCATTCCAACGAACATCGTGGCTAAGCCCTGAAAGTATCGGTCTGTCGAGATCGTCAGGGCCGTATCCGGAGACGGTTTGAAACTGTTCGTCCAGCACGCTGACTTTCAGGTGACTGTGAGCCGAGATGCCGTCGACGTTGAGGCTTAGATTTAGAGCATGGTTTTCCGGGTCAATCACCGCGGTAATGACATGCGGTCCTTCGTCGGCGGTGAGAAACGGTTCTAACCAACCGAGCCGGTCACGGGGCCAGCTGGCGACCCGAATGCCGTCGCTATCGTCTTCTGGCCACGGGGCATACCAGCTGAGCGTCTCATCACCGATGTTTTCGAACCCTTGACCTTGCATGAGCGCAGGAAAGTGGGTCGATGCACTTCCGTGTGGTTTGTGTTGCCAATCGACTTCCATGGCCTCGATGATTGGAAAGTCAGGGATTGGCTCGCGGAAGTGAAGACCGTCGGTGCTGACGACCAGTCCGATGTTCATCCATACGAGACGTCGATCATTGGACGGGTGGCCGTTCCACATCCCGTAGAAGCCCACCAGGACATTTCCTCTATTCCACAGGGAAGCCCCAAGATGCACTTGTGGCCCCTCGTGAGGTCCGTAGACAGATGGGCGTGGGGGCAGCGGGTCTCTTCTGAGACCCAGGCTGGTGGCCTCGGTCCACGTCTCAAAGTCATA